>POVV01000017.1_pt1 | contig 193769 bp, 162 predicted proteins | sample 1560271 | NCBI WGS metagenome assembly POVV01 (sample SAMN08337232, study PRJNA429181) | Bioreactor metagenome, whole genome shotgun sequencing project. | biome: cows' rumen and soil; feature: anaerobic; isolation source: anaerobic chemostat enrichment culture, galacturonate as sole carbon... | reverse complement strand
TGACGAAGACTTCCCGGGAGCTGAAGGTTTCTATATCTTCTAAAACCTATCGTTTACTTGTTGTGCCCGCCTCCATGCGGGCCCTTTTCATATCAAGAGTTCTCCGAAGGAGAACTTTCCTATAAAGTAAAAAAAGTTACAGTTTGTCCTAAAATCAAACTGTAACTTAATCCTCACTTACTCTAAATACTTCTTTACATACTTACCAGTATAGGATTTATTATTTTTAACAATCTCTTCTGGTGTACCTTTGGCTACAACCATACCTCCACCATCTCCACCTTCTGGTCCTATATCAATAATATAATCCGCTGTCTTAATTACATCTAGATTATGTTCGATTACAACAACTGAGTTTCCACCTTCTGATAATCTTCTTAGTATTTCAATTAATTTGTGAACATCAGCAAAATGTAGTCCTGTTGTTGGTTCATCTAAAATATATATTGTCTTTCCTGTACTTCTTTTACTAAGCTCTGTTGCTAGTTTAATACGTTGTGCTTCTCCCCCTGACAAAGTAGTTGATGGCTGTCCCAAACGAATATAAGATAATCCTACATCGTTCAATGTTTCTATTTTTCTACGAATGGATGGAACATTTTCAAAAAAATGAAGCGCTTCTTCTACCGTCATGTCAAGTACATCATAGATATTCTTTCCCTTATATTTTACTTCAAGTGTCTCTCGGTTGTATCTTTTTCCTTGGCACACTTCACAAGGTACATATACATCTGGTAGAAAGTGCATTTCAATTTTTATAATTCCATCTCCACCACACGCTTCACATCTACCGCCTTTTACATTAAAACTAAATCTTCCCTTTTGATATCCCCTTGCTTTCGCATCAGCCGTTGTAGCAAACAGATCTCTTATTTGATCAAATACCCCTGTATAGGTGGCAGGATTTGAACGGGGCGTTCTGCCAATCGGTGACTGGTCAATCGCAATTACTTTGTCAAGTTGCTCTATCCCTACTATTTTTTTATGTTTTCCAGGTATGGTTCTTGCTCGATTTAACTTTCTTGCTAATTCCTTATATAAAATCTCATTAATAAGAGAACTTTTACCTGAGCCTGACACACCTGTAATGCAGGTCATAACACCTAAAGGAATATCAACATCAATATTCTTTAAATTATTTTCCTGCGCTCCCATTACCTTTAAATAGCCTGTTGGCACTCTTCTTTTGTCTGGAACAGGAATCTTTATTCTTCCACTTAAATAAGCACCTGTAATAGAGTTCTTATTTTTCATGATTTCTTTTGCTGTTCCTTGGGCAACTAGTTGACCTCCATGCTCCCCTGCGCCTGGCCCAATGTCAACAATATGATCTGCTGCAAACATGGTGTCTTCATCGTGTTCTACAACAATCAATGTATTTCCTAATTCTTTTAAATGAATGAGTGTCTTTAGAAGTTTATCATTATCTCTTTGATGTAACCCGATACTTGGTTCATCTAATATATAAGCAACACCTACTAGTCCCGATCCTATTTGGGTTGCCAATCGAATTCTTTGTGCTTCTCCTCCCGACAAACTTCCAGTAGCTCTTGCTAATGTTAAGTAATCCAATCCTACATCAATTAAGAATCCAATTCGTGACTTTATTTCTTTTAATATTTGTTCTCCAATCAACTCTTGCGTCTTAGTAAGCTCCATTTGATTCATAAATTCATGAAGATTCTTAATCGACATTGAGGTTACTTCATGAATATTTTTACCGCTTACTGTTACCGCTAGTGATTCTTTTTTTAATCGCTGTCCGTTGCATTCTTTACAAGGCGTAATTCGCATAAAGGTCTCATATTCTTGTTTCATTCCATCCGAAGATGTTTCTCGATATCTTCGCTCAACATTTTTGATTATCCCTTCAAATGCAACGTCATAGACTCCTTCTCCTCGCTGTCCCTTATAATATACCTTAACCTCTTTTCCTTTTGTCCCATGAATTAAGATATCTTGTACTTTTGGTGACAACTCTTCAAAAGGAGTATTCAAGTCAAAACTATACTCTTTAGCCAATGCATCTAGAATCGCTCTTGTATAGCTTGTCTTGTCCGTACTTGACTGCCACCCTAAAACAGTGATTGCTCCATCTGCAATGCTTATGCTTTTATCAGGTATCATTAAATCAATATCAAATTCCATCTTATAGCCAAGTCCATAGCACACAGGACATGCACCAAACGGATTATTAAACGAAAAGCTTCTCGGTTCAATTTCATCAATACTTATACCGCAATCTGGGCAGGAAAAACTTTGACTAAAGTTAATTGGTTCTCCATCTACTATATCAATAATCAAAAGACCTTCCGCAAGCTCTAAAACAGTTTCAATAGAGTCTGTAAGTCTCTTTTCAATTCCTTCTTTTACAACAAGTCGGTCAACAATGATTTCTATGTTATGTTTTTTATTTTTGTCTAGCTTTATCTCTTCTGTTAATTCATATAGATTCCCATCCACTCTTACACGCACATATCCACTTTTTTTCGCTTGCTCAAATAGCTTAGTATGTTCTCCTTTTCTTCCTCTTACAACGGGAGCAAGAAGCTGTATCTTTGTTCTTTCTGGCAAAAGCATAATCTGGTCTACCATTTGGTCGACCGTCTGCTTTTTTATCTCTTTTCCACATTCTGGACAATGTGGTATTCCAATGCGTGCATATAACAATCGAAAATAATCATAGATTTCGGTTACTGTTCCAACGGTTGAACGCGGATTTCGATTTGTAGATTTTTGGTCAATGGATATTGCTGGACTTAATCCTTCAATGCTCTCTACATTTGGTTTCTCCATCTGCCCTAAAAATTGTCTTGCATAGGATGATAAAGATTCCATGTAGCGTCTTTGTCCTTCTGCATATATGGTATCAAAAGCAAGGGAGGATTTTCCAGATCCACTTAGCCCGGTTAATACAACAAATTCATTACGAGGAATATCTAGTTCAATATTTTTTAAATTATGTTCATTTGCTCCTCTTATTTTTATATATTGTCTGTTATTCTTTGCCATTTTACACCTCTTAAGTTAAGTTGCAGTCGCTTGATTTCATAGATAAGTTATATTATATCACTTTTTATAACAATTGCAAACATTTGTTCTATTTATTCCAATTTATACTATAATTCACAAAAAAAGCCGGTTTTAACCAGCTTTTTCTTGCATTTATTACTTATTCAGATTGTAACACATTAACACTAACCTGACATTTCTTTTTTTTACTTACATAATAGATTAAGGTTAGTACACTACTTATTATTCCTATACCTAATGCCATTAGCTTTATTACAGACTCAACTATTTTAAACGTATAAATAAAATCAGTATATACTCCATTCACTCCCATAAGCCGAAGTTTGAGCATTTCTTTTCTGCTATTTATCGTATTTACATAGATTAAAATATCACTTTCTTTTGCTTTTTTTGCTATTTCTTTCGTTATATATTTTTGGGGAATCGTTATTACATTTATTTGTTTATCCACACAAAACTGTATAACTTGGTCAATTTGATTGTCTTTAAATACATCCACCATACGATATAAGGTAAATATATAATTCTCAAATTGAAAGTTCTGATTCACTAATTCATAGTTTTCATAATTATATACCTGAATAATGAACCGTTTTGTAAAGTCTGTAAATCCTAATTCGTTTGAGGTATCTTTTATAATCTCTAACATATCCATCATTTCATTTTTATACGACTTAATATCGGTTATGAAATAGACGTCTGGATGTTCCATTGCAAATAATATAATTGTTTTTATATCTACCGGCGTATACTTCTCGTATATTTTAGAGGATAAAAAGGTATCAGAATCAGGAATATTTTCATCTGAAAAATTATCTCCTAAATCATTACTCCATTTATGTCTTGCTACAAGTTGTTTATCACTAGTTAATACAAGATCAACTTCCATCAATCGATTACCCATGGAATAGGAGTATTCCATAGCTTCTTTTGAATTGGTGTACTTTTTATTATCTATCCCACCAAGTGCATGAGCAATATAATGATACTTTTTATAGTATGGCTGAGTATTCCAATAGAAATAGAGGATAAATGATGCCATTCCAATCAAAAGCAACGTCCCCAGTAGGTATTTTATCTTTTTTTTCATTTGGGCTATTTTCCTTTGACTATTTTCTGTCAACAATATAGCCACCTTATGTGTAATCTATGTGTAATTTAGGTACAAGTTTGTTTCACCTACTTTTCACTTGGAATCCGAAACCAAAACTCAACTCCATTTTCTAAATTTCTAACCCCAGCCTCTCCTTCATGAAGTGTTATGTTTGCTTTTACAATAGCAAGTCCTACTCCAAAGTTATTGCTGCCTCTTGCTCTTGCTTTATCTGTTTTATAGAAAACCTTCCATATCTTATTCATTTCATCTTCTTCTATACAGTTTCCCGAATTAAATATGGTAAATAAGAATCCATCCTTTTCATTTTTGAGTGTTATCTTGATTATTCCACCGTCATTTGTGTGGCGAATTGCATTCTCAAAATAATTAAAGGCTGCTCTCTCTATCAAATGATAATCTCCATATATTTCAAAATCTTCTTTTTTTTCAATTATTAACTGTATATGCCTTACTTTTATTTGTTCTGCAAAACACATTTGAATACCATCTATTAGCTGCTGTACCTGAAAGTGTGTTTTTTCAATCTGCCAGCTTACTCTTTCCATCACAGACAACTCAAGCATTTGTTTTACTAGATAATCCATTTTATTGCACTCCAATATGATAACATCACAATATCGATTCATTTTTTCTGGCGTATCTGCAACTGCATACTTTAGTCCTTCTGTATATCCTTTTATGGCTGATATCGGTGTCTTTAATTCATGAGACATATTGCGAACCAGAGCTTTTCTATCGTCAATATCATTTTTTAACCCCTCAATGCTGAAGCTTAACTTTTCTGATATTTCATTGATTGCACCTGCTAGCGTACCTAATTCATTTTGATACTTAATATTAAGCTTTTTACTAAAATTAAGCTTAGCTATTTCCTTCGCATGTTGACTAATCTCTAGAATCGGCTTCGTAATGCTTTTTGATAAATAATATATAAAGATAGATCCAAGAACAACTAATATTAAGGCTGTGACCTCTACCAAACGATTTGCAGTACTTATATTTTCATAAACACTTTGAATTGATCTTGTAAGTATAATATAGTAGTTACCATCATTATTTTTTAGCTTCGTTACGCAAACCAATCTAACGATATTATTTTCATCCTTACTAATCTTCGAAAAATAGACACCGTTATCTTCTATGGCATCGTTTCCTTCTGCAATTGCTTTTACAGCCCATTCGGATAACCTGCCACTTTTATTTTTTTCAGGTTTGGAAGTATATAATAGATTCGAATCTTCATCAGCGATTCGTACCCATATTCCCCATATCCCATCTATCATTTCAATCGAATCTTGTAGGGAATCAGGATTCTCAGAATAAACCTTTTCAATTTCAGCACTTGTATTTCTCATTCGTTTTTTTGCCTGCAGCATATAATATTCTTTAAATAGAGATATGTTAATGATTACATTTCCAGCCACCAGTATAATCATAAACACCATAAAAACTAAAAATAAACTTTTTCTAATTGATCTCAAAACAATACCCCTGCCCTCTCACGGTCCTAATATAGTCTCCACATAATCCTAATTTAGCCCTTAGCATTTTAACATGTGTATCTACTGTTCTTTCGCTCCCTTCATAATCATATCCCCATATGGTTGTTACAATCTGGTAGCGATTTAATACAATCCCTTTATTCTTTACCAAGTAAATCAACAGGTGATATTCCTTGTTGTTTAATCGCACAAATTTGTTTTCTACAAATACTTTTTGCCTTAACTGATCAATTTTGATACTTCCAACTTCCATCGGTTCGGTTTGCTCAATATTATTTCTTCGAAACTGAGTATTCACCCTTGCAAGTAAAACTTCATAACTAAAAGGCTTTGCAATATAATCATCTGCTCCAGCCAAAAGTCCTTCTATTTCATCTTTGCTCGTCCCCAATGCTGTGAGCATAATGATAGGTACATTGGAGTAATCTCTAATCTCAGTAAGGACCTTCCACCCATCTATCTTTGGCATTAAAACATCTAAGAGAATCAAATCAATATCCTCTGTTTCAAAGAATATCTCAAGCGCTTCCTCTCCGTCTTTTGCTGTTAATACTTGATACCCTTCTTTTTCCAATATATCTTGCAGTAAATCTCTTAAGACTTCTTCATCATCTGCGATTAAAATCTTCCCTTTTCCCATTTTTACCTCCACAAATCTATGCAAATTTCATTATACTATTTTTTCACATAATAATTCATTCTATAGTATTTCATAGAAATGTGTAATGAATGTGTAAAAAAATAATAAGCAAGGATAGAAATACTCGATTGCTATCCTTGCCTTTTGTCTTCTATTCTAAATTTAACAATACTTGCTTTAATTCCGCCATCTTATCGCGCAGTTCTGCTGCCGCTTCAAAGTTAAGTTCTGCTGCTGCCTGTTTCATTTGTTTTGTCAGTTTATTTACTAACTTTTCAAGTTCCTCTTTACTCATAGACTCAGGATCTTTTGACATTTGTAATTCTTGCTGTGCAACTGCTTTGGAAATACTAATTAATTCTCTAACTGCCTTTTGAATTGTCTTTGGAGTAATTCCATGCTCTTTATTATAACGCTCTTGGATCTCTCTTCTTCGATTGGTTTCACTAATGGCAGTTTGCATAGAATCTGTTATCTTGTCTGCATACATAATAACTCGTCCTTCTGAATTTCTTGCTGCACGACCAACTGTTTGAATTAAAGATGTGGCAGAACGTAAAAATCCTTCTTTATCAGCATCAAGAATTGCTACTAATGTAATTTCTGGTATATCAAGTCCCTCTCGAAGCAGATTAATTCCAACCAAAACATCAAATACATCAAGACGCATATCTCTTATAATTTCAGAACGCTCCAATGTATCGATATCCGAATGAAGATATTTTACTCGAATTCCAACCTCTCTCATGTAGTCGGTTAAATCCTCTGCCATCCTTTTGGTTAAAGTGGTAATCAAAATTTTATGCTTATTCTTTATCTCTTTGTTTACTTCTCCAATTAAATCGTCAATTTGTCCTTCGATTGGTCTTACCTCAATAGAAGGATCTAATAATCCAGTTGGTCGAATAATTTGTTCCGTTCTAAAAAGCTCATGCTCTTCTTCATAAACAGACGGAGTTGCTGATACAAATAACATCTGATTAATTTTACTTTCAAATTCCGCAAAGTTCAAAGGGCGATTGTCTTTCGCAGAAGGTAGTCGAAAACCAAAATCAACTAATGTCGTCTTTCTTGATTGGTCACCTGCATACATTCCCCTTATCTGAGGTATTGTAATATGTGACTCATCTACAATAATTAAAAAATCATCTGGGAAATAATCAATTAATGTATGAGGAGGCTGTCCAGGCAAAAGGCCAGACATTTGTCTGGAATAATTCTCGATTCCAGAACAAAACCCTGTCTCTCGAAGCATCTCAATATCAAAATTCGTTCGTTCAGAAATACGTTGTGCCTCTAGTAGCTTGTCTTGGCTTTTAAAAAATTTTACTCTCTCCTCTAGTTCTTGTTCTATTTCTATCGTTGCCTTTTTTATCTTTTCTTGGGGTACTACGTAGTGAGATGCTGGAAAAATACCAATATGCTCTAAGGTTCCCTTAATTTCTCCTGTTAATACATCAACTTGTGTTATGCGATCAATTTCATCTCCAAAAAATTCAATTCTGACTGCCAAGTCACTGTAATCGGCTGGAATTACTTCTAGCACATCACCTCTAACTCGAAAGGTACCACGGGAAAAGTCCATGTCATTTCTTGTGTATTGTATATCAATTAGTCTTCTAATTACTTCATCTCTATCTTTATTCATTCCTGGTCTAAGAGAAATCATCATCTTCTCATAATCCACTGGCGAACCAAGACCGTAGATACAGGATACGCTCGCTATAATAATGACGTCTTTTCGCTCAATTAAAGACGCCGTTGCAGATAGTCTTAATTTATCAATTTCATCATTCACAGAAGAATCCTTTGCGATATAAGTATCTGTGGAAGGCACATAAGCTTCTGGCTGATAATAGTCGTAATAAGAAACAAAATATTCCACTGCATTTTCAGGGAAAAACTCTTTAAATTCTCCATATAATTGTCCCGCCAACGTCTTATTATGCGCTATAATTAATGTAGGTTTATTCAGTTGCTGAATAATATTAGCCATGGTAAACGTTTTTCCTGAACCTGTTACTCCAAGTAATGTCTGAAATTGATTTCCTTCCTTAAATCCCTTCACTAACGCATCAATTGCTTGGGGTTGATCTCCTGTTGGTTGATATTCTGATACCAGCTTAAATAACTCCATATCTTTAGACACCTCCGTATCATTTCTTACAATGTATTATTATAATAGATTAACCGTATCTTAAATTATCCAATCATTATTTCCATTAAATTAAATTATATCAAAAAATAGAAAGAAAGTACAGAACAAAATCGAATGTTTGTTCTGTACTTTGATTTAACATCTTATTCTTTTTGCTTTTTATCTATGAGGTAGACAAAAAAACCATACGAAGGTAGTTCAATCATACCATCAATACTAATTTCTTGTTGACACATACAATCTATTACTTTGATTTCTTTCATCTCATCAGGTGAAACTAACGTATTAGATTTATTCTCATTGTTAATAGCTACGTAAAGTATTTCCTTCTGCGTTTCTTTTTTATAAAATAAAGTTTTTTGGTTGTTACCTTCTTTTAACCATCGAATCTGATCGGTTCGAAAGCTTTCATGCAATTTTCTTAAATGTATCAATTGCTTCACAAATTTTTGAAACTCTAAATCTTGATTATTCGTATTCCATATCATACATTGTCGATTACTATGCTCATCTCCATTCATACCAATTTCACTACCATAATACAAACATGGAGAACCTGGATACGTAAACAAAAGAATATATGCTAATTTTGCAAGTTTCGTATTACCATCTACAACATTTAAAAAACGTCTTGTGTCATGACTTTCTAAAAGATTGAATAAATTCCTTGTTACATGTCTTGGATAATCCGTTAAAAGCTTACCTATGGCGAACTGAAAATCTTGTGTATTATATTGCGTTCCCTGTTTGCTGTTTCTTTTAAAAAAGTTACATACAGGTAATTGAAATCCATAATTCATAACTGCATCAAACTGGTCACCTTGGAGCCAAGGATAAGAATTATCCCAGTTTTCTCCTAAAATGTATACCTCTGGCTTAATAGATTTGACTGCTTTTCTAAAATCTCTCCAAAAATCATGCGATACTTCATTCGAAACATCTAATCTCCATCCATCAATATCGTAATTTTCTATCCAGTAACATCCAACTTTAATGAGATATTCTCTTACCAACGGATTCGATGTATTCCATTTTGGCATAGACTGTGAAAATGCAAAGGTTCTATAATTTAAATGTTCTCTTGGTGCATCCTTAGGTATTCCATTTTCTACAATTCCATAGACCAGTGGTTTCTCTTCATCTATAATATAAAAGCAGTCATAATATTTTGATTCTTTTCCATGTTTTAAAACGTCTTGCCAAAAGGGATGTAAAAAGCCACAATGATTAAAGACCGCATCTAGCATTACTTTTATCCCTCGTTTATGCGCCTCTTTCACCAATTCGCCAAGCGTATCATTGTCACCAAAATCAGAATCAACCTTTAAATAGTCTGCAGTGTCGTATTTGTGAGAGCTTGGCGACTCGAAAATGGGATTTAAATAGATTCCGTTAAATCCCATTTCTTTGATGTAATCTAACTTTTCTATAATTCCTTTTAAATTACCACCAAATTTTTTACCCGCTCCATCCATTGGATCACTTCCCCAAGGAAGAACCTTTCTATCATCATTTGGAGATCCATTACAAAATCGGTCAGGAAAGATCTGATACCAGATTGTATTTTCTACCCAAGTAGGAGGCTGATATAAATCCTCCTCGTTTATATATGGGTAGTTAAAGTAATTAAATAAATCATACAACACTGCCTCATTCTCTGTATAGAGAATTCTGTCGCGACACCCAATGATATATTTATCATTTTCGTCTTCTACAACGAAACAATATTTTATTCTTTTCCACTCAATATCATCTATTTCAGCAAACCAACAATCATAATCTCTAGTTTGCTGTTCTTTTTTCATTCTGATGCGAAACACAGAATTTTTATCAAGATCATAGACCATGGATCCATCATCTCTTGGTATCCAGTTAAATGGATCAATGGCTAATAACTCTACTTTCTTAACATCATTTCGTGCTGTTTTTAACCTGATATGTAACGTATTACTGTCATACGCATAAGACATTACACTTTTGGGTTCATGTACAATAGCTGAAAAATCCATTTCTTCCTCCTACTCGCTCGCAACCAAGTCGTCAAAATCTTTTTGTGCCTTTATGGCTCCTTCTTCTGGAGTTATATCCCCATCGAATACTGCATTTAAAACACTTTGCATAATCGTCCAATAATATGACATTCTCTTTACGGATGGCATAGGAACGGAATTTTTAAATGCTTCCACATATACGCTTAATTGTTCATCTTCGTTTAGTCCTTTTACATTAGTTATATCTTTTCTTGCTGTAATTGCATAGGCTTTTTCATAAAGGATAGAAGCTGCTTCCTCAGATACTAAATAATTAGCAAATAACTGCGCTGCCTTTGGATATTTCGTATAAGCAGAAACATGTGCATTTTGTACTGCACCAAATGTTTTCATCGTCTTTCCATCAAGCGTTGGAAGTGGCGTTACGCCAAAGTCAATATTTTCATCCTTTAGTGATTTTATTAACCATGGTCCAATCGGATAATATGCAGTTTTTCCATCCCTAAAATTCTGCTCCAAAAGTGACATGGTCTCCATTTTTAAATCTTCTGCAGCAATTGGTATCGTTTCTTTTAATGCTGCAATCCTCTCAAGTCCCTTTTCAAACTCGACTGTGTCAAATCCTGGATTATCTTGATCTCTTCCATCTTCACCAAAAAGCATAAAACCATCCAGACTTAAAAATTGATATGCAGGATATCCGTCTGTTGGTACTGTTAGATACCAAAACTTATTTGCTGCCACATCATTATACTCTTTTGCCTCTTGTATAATTTGTTCCATTGTACTTGCTGGCTCACCAGTTACTAAACTCTTATTATAAAGTAATGCATATGTTTCGATAGAAACAGGAACCCCATAAAGCTTACCGTCATTTTCAACTGTTCCAACTGCTACTTCACTTACTTCTTCCCTTACTTGTTTGGCAATGTTCTCATCCAACGATAATAAAATGCCTGCATCTAACGCAATCATAAATCCATCATGTGCAGCCATAAATACATCTGCTCCATTTCCTGATGGTCCATCTAGCATCATCTTATTAATAGTATCTAAGCCATTTTCCTGCACCTCTACTTGAATGCCATACTCTTTCTCAAATGCTTGTGCTACTGCCTTTCCATATTCCAGCGCTCCACTTGCAGTCCAATAAGTCAAAGTAGCTCCCTCTTCTACCTGGGCTTGCTCTGGTGCATCAATTTCTGCGCTGTTAGAATCTGTCGGTATGTCTCTCTTATTGCATCCACTTAATACTCCCATTAGCAATGATGATATCAATAATAAACTACAAACTTTCTTTAATTTCATAATTCCTTTCCCTCCTTAACCTTTATCTGCACCTGCTGCCACACCCTGCACCAGATACTTTTGAAATAAAATAAATACAATAGAAATTGGTAATGCAACCAAAACGGCTCCCGCCGCGAATATAGTAAAATTAATACTCTCCTGTCCATTGATTAGTGCAAATAGTCCTACTGCCAAGGTTTTACTTTTATCTTTAGAAAGTAAAATATTGGGCAAAATATAGTCCATCCAGGGTAATATAAATTGAGATACTGCACAGTAAGTAATAATTGGTTTAGATACTGGAAGTATTACTTTATAAAACGTTTGAAGCTTTGTACACCCATCCATATAGGCGGCTTCATCGATGGATGATGGTATACCATCCAAATATCCTTTTACTAACCATGTATTATACGGAATGGCTCCCACTGAATATACAATCACCAATGAGATTGGATTCCCCACCAGACCTAGATTTAAAAATAATGTGTAAATCGCTGTCATTGATAAAAAAGTTGGAAACATAGATAAAATCATTACAGTTAAAAGACCAATTTTCCTTCCTTTAAATTGAAATCTAGACATAACCCAAGCAGTAAGCATGATTAAGAAAACTGAAATAATCGTACTAAGAGCTGCAATTTGTAGCGTATTAAAAAACCAATGCTTATAATTTGTTTCCTGAAATAATCTTTTGAAATTACTTAGGGTTAATTCATTGAACCTTCCCATACCATTTCCCTTTTGAAAAGCAGATAACAACACCCACATAATAGGAGTAAGTACAACAAAAGACATGAAAATAAGTTCTACATGAATTAGACAAGCTGTTATTTTTTTCTTCATACTCCCTCCTATAATTCTTGAAATGATGTCGTACGTCTAAAGTTCCAAAAAGAAACTAACCCTATCAGGAAGAATAAAAGTACGCTCATCACTGCTGCAATATCATACATTTGTTGATTCAAAGTCAGTTTATAAATCCAAGAGATTAAAATATCTGTGTCTCCTGCAAATTGCATGTTTGAATTCGTTGGTCCACCCTGAGTAAGAAAGTAAATCATTCCAAATCCATTAAAGTTTGCTGCCATGCTCATGATAAGATTTGGTGCTGTTGCTTTCATAACAAGAGGAAATGTTATTTTCTGAAACTCTTGCCATTTTCCCGCTCCATCAAGAGCCGCCGCCTCATAAAGACTTCTTTCTATATTTGATAAAACCCCAAGCATCATAACCATGAACATTGGAAATCCCAACCAAATCCCAACTACAATCACAGTTGCCTTAGCTACTAAGGCATTGGATAAAAAGGGAATGTTTGAAGAGATTACTCCAAGCTCTAACAAAACCTGATTAATTGGACTAAACTGACCGTTTAAGAGATTACGAAATACTGGCAACGTAACCATCTGTGGAACTGCCCAAGGCAAAATAAAAATAGTACGAAAAATTTTCTTGCGTTTAACCGATGAATGATTTAGTATCATCGCCTGAAACATGCCTAAGAAATAGGTTGCAAATGTCGTCACCAATGTCCAAACAACCGTCCAAAGTAAAACCTTCATAAAAGTATGGGACCAAATTGGAATGGTAAACAACTTCTTGAAATTTAAAAATCCTACCCAACTAAGTAGATTTCCAGGTGGTAAATGATCTCTATTGTAATTTAAAAATGAAGTCAAGAAAGTAAATAAAATAGGCATGCATACTACAAACAAAAAAGCAATTCCTATCGGTGTTACGATAAAGTAAGGAAAATATCTCTGATATAATTTTTTTAAACTCGTTTGTTCCCTTTTATATGTAGTATTGTCTGACTTTACTTTACTTCTAGAAGCATCCTTTATATTCCAATAATATACGAGTAAAAGCATAAGCAAAATCATAATGGAGATTACTCCATTTATCAGTAGCATTGTAGAATGATCTCCACTCGTTCCCCCTGTTTTCTCCCCAAGCGTAATAACTCCCCAAACTCCTTTTATAAAAAAACCAGCATGCAGTCGAATCGAAAAATCAGGAATGTAACCACAAAGCCATTCAATCCAATAACCACTTAATAGTTCTGTTAAAATCATAGTTAGTTGTACTGCAAAGAATAGTAACCCTTTTAACCTCTGCTTGCAAATAAAGAACTGTCCGCTACCCCATACAAATACTGAGAATAGTACTGTTTTTTTACTCTTCATTTTTACTTCTCCTTTAATAATAATATGATGCTGTACACCTCCTTTACTTAAGCGGTTAACTTAATGTAAATTATAGTACTCTAATCTTTTAATGTCAATATGTTTTGTGCTATTTATCCATTTTTATTAGATATTAACAGTTTTATTTTGTGCTATTTTTACTTATTTCACTTAACATTTTATCTTTCAGTTATTTTTCTTATTTGCATCTCTTTCTTTTTCTGACTTTACACCCCTTTTTTATTTTTGTTTCAGTACTTAACAGTTTGAAGCAAAAAAGAAAAGGAAATCATAATTTTGTTAAAAATCACGATTTCCTTTTCTTTGAATATCTTTCGGACCAATATAGGATACACGTTCCACTTCTTCTGCAATATTAATTTGTAAAAGTTCTAACATGATTTCTACTGCACGCTTAGCCTTTTCTCGATTACTCACTACAATTCTTTTTGTATCAGGAAGAAGCATAACGTCTGATTCAGCACCAACCACGACTGCAATATTTCTATTATCAACATAATTTTCAACTTGCATACCAAGAATTTCCCCAATCACCAATCCTTTTTGGTCATGATGTTTTTGTAAAAATTCAATTAGGTTTGCTTCATAATAATTAATAAAAATATGTTCTGGCGAACAGTATTTTAAAATGCACTCATATATTTTTTTATTCGAATAATCCTCTAATACTACATAGAAATTCTCTTCAAGCAATTCTCTTGCCCGTTCCATAACACGTTCATAATCTGTTACAATCTTGCAAAAGATTGGATCTTCTACATATCCATCAATAAAAATAGCAGGTACATAGAATTGATTCGCGATTGATTTAAAATTTTCTTCATCCATATCTAGAATAAAAACTGCATCTAAAGATCTTTTTTGACCTACTGCTACGTCTTTTTCCATTTCTTTTGTAGGCATAAGTAATATATCATATCCCATAGGATAGAGTGCCCTTTGAATCTCTCTGGCCAAGTCATAGTACTGGTATATTTTACTTTTCTTATTTTTTGTTTCCATATTAATTATGATTCCCACTAATAAGCTTCGTTGGCTGGCAAGTGAACGAGCATTCATATTTGGTACATATTTTAATCTATGAGCCGTTTCAAATATTTTCATTCTTGTCTCATGGCTAATCTTTTCTTTGTTGGAATAGTTTAAGACATAAGACACTGTAGCTGTAGAAACACCTGCTTCTCTTGCTATATCCTTCATGGTTACTCTATTTTTTGACATTTATCCACCGCCTTTTTATAATTCTACCAGCTACATCTTTCTGCTATTATAATGTACGTGTTTGCGAAAAGCAATGCATTGCTTTGTTTTTCCTACTATCGAAGATTTGCAAAAACAGATGCACCAATCGTCGTACATAATCCCGATACAACAATTGCAAGACTACTCATTGCACCTTCAATTTCTCCCATTTCCATAGCCTTTGCCGTCCCAACCGCATGAGCAGAGCTTCCAATGGCTACACCTTTTGCAATAGCCGTTTTAATTTTAAATAATTTACAAATAGATTCTGCCATTACATTTCCAAGTACACCTGTAATGATAATTACAGCAACTGTAATATTTACAATTCCTCCAAGTTCTTCTGATATTCCCATACCAATTGCTGTTGTAATAGACTTTGGCAATAAGGTAACATATTCCTCATGTGACAATTGAAATATCATAGACAAAATAAAAACACTACCAAGACTTGTTAAAACACCAGCAATAATTCCCGCAAATACGGCAAGAAAATTCTGCTTTAATAGTTCTAATTGCTGGTATAACGGAATTGCTAGACATACTGTTGCGGGCGTTAACAAATAACTTAAATATTTTGCACTTTCATTATAGCTATCATAGTCTATATGAAAAATAAGAATAAATATCATAACAAAGGCAATCGATATTAATAGGGGATTGAGTAGCGCATTCTTATATTTACTTTTTAAGAAAAGGCCGATTTCATATCCTAAAATACTAATCACAACACCAACCGTTGAGGAATTCAAAATCAAATTATTCATTTGGCTTTCTCCTTTTTATCATGTAGTCAGTCACCTTACCTGATACAATCATAACTAATATGGTTGTGATTATAGTAATAACACAAACTGGAAGCAACATATTTTTCAACTGCTTCCACGATAGTAAGAGACCTACCCCCGCTGGAATAAACATTAAAGGCATAATATCGATTAAAAATACTCCTGTATCTTTTACACGCTCTACCTTTATTAGGCCTGTCTTTAATAATGTTAACATCAAAACTAATCCGTAAATGCTTGAGGGTATAGGTAATTCTATAAAATATTTAAAAAGCTCACCTATACATGTCACGGCTAATATAATACCAAACTGCCGTAAATACTTCATTTGTAAAACCTTCTTTCTCATAGGGCTAACTAGTCATTCATATATTTTTAATCTTTCCTTGAAAATTATAAAATAGTAAATCCATATTTGCAATCCTATTTCCTTTTTTCGTCATTTATAATGCAAAACAGCGGTTAGCCTGTAACTAACCGCTGTATCTAACCGCTGTAGTTATTTTATAATTTTATTGTTTTATAATTGAGAATTCATCATATACTTCCCACGTATCTGTATTGTATGTTGTAATTTTAAAACTTGTTGGTGTTACATCTACTCTAGATGCCTGAGGATGACCTGTTACTTCTGTCTTAACTGCATTTGGATTACCGATTGACTCATGGAATAGATTACCACTACTAGAGCCTAGTGTAAAGTACACAATTCCATCTGGATTCGTTACTGAATTATCTACTTTTTGAGAAACTGAAGTGCCTTTCATTACATGTGTTCTTGAAAATAACTGGTCATGACCATTAAGTACTACATCTACTCCAGCCTCTTCTAAAAATGGAATCATCTCTTGTACCGCAGTCGCATCATTTTGATTTTTAGCTACTGCACTAAACGGCGGAAAATGAAATACAGCTATCTTCCATGTTGCATCTGGGTATTTTGCAGAAGCTTCTTCTATAAACTTTTTATGATAATCGTCATAATCACTTCCATTATTTGCATTAATCATAAGAAATAATACACCATTATATGTGAAGTAATAATTGTCATTGGTAACATCTGCCTCAGGTTTAATTTTATTAAAATTTGGCAGATTAAAATGTTCTTTAAAATAGCTTCCGCCTACATCGTGATTACCTATAGTAGGCGCAAATGCCAATGAATAAAGCCCAACATGATTTAATAGGGATGCATAATCTTCATTTTTATCATTAATACCAACCTGATCACCAGTGCTTAACAAAAAAGCAACATCTTGAATCTGCTCGTTAATCTTGTTAATTGTATTGTCAAAGATACTCATTTGGTCAAGGCTTTCATCATCTGTACCAATTCCCATTTCAGGATCTCCAACTGCTGCAAAACTAAACGTTGTATCAAAGGAAGATGTCTTATATGTATAAATTGGTGACCATCCTTCATTATTCCCTACTACATAATAGTATGTTGTATTTGGTTTCAGTTTAGCCACAGTTGCCTTATTTACATAATAGCCTTTTTCGGTCTTTGATTCTTTTGTCTTTGCAGTCGTTGCATTAGAAGTATAGAATGTATTCATTTCCATGGTAGAAGCTTCTTGCATGAGTACCATACCCTCACTAGCGCTTTTTGAATACCATACAAAATTACGCTCTGATTCTGTTTTCCCAATTTGTACTGAAAGATATTTTAATCCTGTAGTCTCAATTAATTCATTCGCAACATTAGGTACTGTAATAATTTCTCCCGATCCAACAGCTAAAGTCGGGGCTGTATTGTCATTTGGAGCCTGCACCTGCGTTTGTTGTGTTGGCTCTTGTGTTGGCTCTTGTGTTACTTCTTCTGTTTGATTGGTATTTTCGACTTGGTTAGTCTCTTTTGTTACTTGCTCCACAGATTGTTCATTTGTATTCGCATCGTCTGTCTTTTGTGAACACCCCGTTAATACTATTAGCAAAAGACAACACAATATTGTTGTTATTTTTCTTTTCTTCATAATACTTAATCTCCTATTTCAATTATTAACAGATATCTTGTACCAATTTAGTTGACACTTTTGGTATCAATTTCTATTACTATATAATATCACAAAACCTTCCACTATATGCTTAAGATATTATTAAGAAATTTAATTGACTCATATATAGAAGTTGTTTCTTGGTATACAGCTTGCTAAACTGCATAACATGATTTCTTAGTATCTGTAAAGTCTGCTCTAGATTCCTTTCTTTGTCATACTCCTTTAACAACAAATAAATTGGCGCATAAAAATGTAGTGTCATAATGTGAGCATCGTAAGAGTGAAATACTTCTTTTTCTATCAATTTATTAAAAATCTCTGACTGAAATTGTATTGGCATATCAAAAAAGTACTTTTTAAATGTGTTTCTCGCCCGTTCATTTCTATATTGTTCCATGGTTAATAACTTTCGAAATTTACATGCAAAATCATCCGTTATAAAAAACGTAAACATCCCGCTTGCTAGCTCATATAAATGTTCAATTGTAACATTCATATAAAACTCTACCATATCATCTGAATTACCACTTGGCATCTGAATCGCCATTGCTGCATTATCATATCTTGTACCCATCATAGCTATGATAGCATTTAATATTTCTTCTTTTCCCGTAAAATGATTGTAGATAGATGCCCCCTTTATTCCAACAGCTGCTGCAATATCTCGCATAGATACGCCTTCATATCCTTTTTGTGAAAACAGCGTAAGGCTTTCTATAATTATTCTTTCCTTGGTATTTGATTCTATTTCCATGGGCGCTCCTTTTCTAACCAACCTTTTTCTTGCCAATAGTTTTTATCTGTAGCATTCCACTCATTTCCTTTTTGTGTTAAACGAAATAACAAGAATAAGAATTTTAAACGCAGACTCGGCTCTTTCTTTTTTTGAACTTTTTTTGCTATATGGTCAGTAATCTTTTCTATTTTATTTTTTTTCTTCCTTGATACTTCATCCCACGAAGAAGCTCCCACGGTAATTGGAATCTGATAACACTTGGATAATCCCATCCAAAAAAACTGCTCTTTTATCGTTCTTGTAACCTTCTTAGCCCCTGCTCCAGCCGCAGTTGATATAGCAATACCGTTCTTATGAAACATACTTGCATTTGGCCTATGTGTCAACCACATAAAACCAAAATGGTCAAATACCGTTTTAAGTTGTCCCGTCATTGAAAAGCAATACGTTGGCGAATCAATAAGTATAACCTCTGACTTCTCCATTGCCTGTACAATCTTATTTACTTTTTCATAATGAGGACAATATTGCTCACCTTTTTTAATACATTGAAAGCACCCATTACAAGGATGTGGCATATCCTTTGGTAAATAAAACTCATGAACCACTGTTTCTTGGGTAATAATTTTATTCTTAAGAAGCTCTGTGATATGATATGTACTACCTTTATGCATCTGTCCATGGATGATTGTGATTTCCATATGGTTACCTCACTTTAAAAAATGATAGATACTAACACTTGTTAGTATCTACTCTAAAAGAGAATACACCCTCTGTCAAGATAAACTTTATTCTGTAATAAGAAACTCTACCTCCATTTGTACTGCTTCATAAGAATCATCTGGTTGCTGTACTTGAATCTCTTTTATGAATTGATAATTACCAACAGGTAGTGTTCCATATAACCACTGCCAATCTACTTCCATTGTGACAGAATCATTCGCTTTTATGGTATAACCTATATCATGAAAGCCCCAATCTTGTATTATATAGGGTACATCCACCCATTTATCGTCTCTTTTTACCTTTAATGTGTATTGTTCCCCATATGTAATAACTTGATCCGAATTATTTTGTATTGTAAATATTCCACCAGTCGCACGGATTTTTGTCACATCTAAATTCCATTCTTTGATAGATTCACCTGAATTTGTTGGTATACTGTTAAAATAGTCTGCAAATAACGATATCAACATATCATCTTCTATGTAATTAAGATTTTCAATACTTCCATCTTCCGAAAACAAATAGCCATAATATTGATATCCATCAACTACAAACTCCACTTTATTCCCTACATAGATGTCACCAATCATGTTATTATCAGAAAATGAATCAAACAACTCTTTTCCCTCTAAGGTATAAGGCTCCTTCCATAAGGTCTGCTCATAGACGTTGTATACATACATATCTGTTTCACTGATTGGATGGAGATAAACGTGACTTGCGTCTTTTAAAACACTTACTTCACAATAGCGATCGCCTTGTGTCATATTACATCCAATTGACTCTAAATCGACTGCTCCTATTATTTTTCCCATTGGAATTGAATATACAAACAAACCGAAGTAGCCATGAAAGATTATGTAATCTTCATTTGCAAAGTCTAGAACAACACCATCTGCCCCTAAGTTCATTCCCTTTTCAATGGATGGGGGTGTTATATCGATTGAATCTTTTTTGTTAACAATCTTACTGTCTTTGGTAACTTCTTTTGTATCTTCGCTTTGAACGACTTCTTTTCGTCCCACACTATTACGAGTTTTCTTAATTGGATTTGTTAATAGTCCTATGGTTAAGCAAATTAATAATACTATTGCTATAAGTCCTATCCATATGGTAGGCTTCTTATCGTTCATAATATTTTTAATTCTTTCCTTCGTGTTTCCATCTCCAAAAGAAATAGGGGCTCCTGTTACCCTCTTTCCTCCAATCGATACATTTAGAAGAGCTTTCGCATACTCTTTTCTTTTTGGCCTATCAAATTGTAACATTACCATTTCGTCACAAGACATCTCCATGTCACGTTCCATACATAAGAATGCAATCCATGCAAACGGATTAAACCAATGTAATGATAAAATCAAAAATGAAAGTAATTTTATCAAGTGATCTCCTCTTTTTACATGGTTTTTTTCATGAGAAATAATATAGGGCATCTCTTCCTTTTGAATTGTTGTGCCTAGATAAATACGAGCATTAAGAATACCAAATACAAAAGAAGTATTAATGTGGTCGGAAAGATATATATTATCCATAAGTCTAATACTATATTGTAATTTATTGTTTAGTTTTACATAATAGATTAAATTTATAAGAAGAAAAACACATACTCCAATCAACCAGGCCCATTGCAAACTAGTAGACCATTTCCACACCATACTCCCTTGATTTAGAGCTATATTACTTGTGGTATTTGGCGCGTTCACCTTAGTACTTACAATATTAATTGCAGGTGTAATAAGCTGATATATACTATTGTCTTGAATAGATGCACTCTCGTTCGGTAATAAACTAAAAATGCTTTCTATGGTAACAGGCAATATCATTCGGATAAAGGGGATGAACCACATATAGTAGCTATACTTTTTGGGAGCATGTAATAATTTAAGAACCACTCTTGCAACTAGTACAAAGCAGACCACAAAACTAGCTTGATAACTCATAGTTAAAAAACACATAAATAGAGATTCCATCATTTTCTCCTTTTCATTTACTTTTTGTCCGTTATCCATGATTATTTTTATTTTTCAATTATTTTCTTAATTTGTTCGATTTCTCTGTAACTTAATTTCTGTCTTGAAGTAAATGCTGTAAGAAAACTTGGTAGTGAACCATCAAATGAATTCTTAATATATCTTTCACTTTGTCTTGCATAAAATTCTTCTCTTGAAATAAGCGATGTCACAGTGCCATTTCTATTCTCAAATAGTTGCCGGGTATTAAGCTTCTTTAAAACAGTATAGGTAGTAGTTCTTTTCCATCCTAACTCTTTTTCACAGATTTTAGTTAGCTCTGATGTTGTAATCGGCTCCATTTTCCAAATAATATCCGCAAATCTACTTTCAATTGATCCTAGTACATAATCATCCATTGTATATTCTCCATTAAGCAAATTTTGTCTATACACGATAGACATCTTTGGTTTAGTCTATCGCATATAGACATCATTTGTCAATAAGAATTTCTATGTATGGCAAAAAACTTGTTTATCTTAATTAATTTGTATGATAGAGAAGTTTAAGAACTTTCCTATATGCAAAAAAAGGACTTCCTTAACGGAAGTCCTTAAATACATTATCTTAAATTATTTGATAACTGTAGCAACACGACCTGAACCTACTGTACGTCCACCTTCGCGGATAGCGAATGTAAGACCTTGATCCATAGCGATTGGATGGATAAGTTCAATTGTCATTTCTACGTTATCACCAGGCATACACATTTCTACACCTTCTGGTAAGTTACAGATACCAGTTACGTCAGTTGTTCTGAAGTAGAACTGAGGTCTGTAGTTGTTGAAGAAAGGAGTATGACGTCCACCTTCATCTTTTGTTAAAACGTAAACCTGAGCTGTAAATTTTGTATGGCATGTGATTGAACCTGGTTTCGCAAGAACCTGTCCTCTTTCGATTTCATCTCTTTGAACACCACGAAGTAATGCACCAATGTTATCACCAGCTTGAGCTTCATCAAGAAGTTTTCTAAACATTTCGATACCAGTTACAACTACTTTACGAGTTTCTTCTTTGATACCAACGATTTCAACTTCTTCTGATACATGAAGGATACCGCTTTCTACTCTACCAGTAGCAACAGTTCCACGTCCTGTGATTGAGAAGATATCTTCGATTGGCATTAAGAATGCTTTATCAGTTGCTCTCTGTGGATCTGGAATCCATGAATCAACTGCTGCCATTAATTCCATAACTTTATCGCCCCACTCTGAATTTGGATCTTCAAGAGCTTTAAGAGCTGATCCTTGGATAACTGGAGTGTCATCGCCTGGGAATTCATACTCGCTTAATAGATCTCTGATTTCCATTTCTACTAATTCAAGTAATTCAGCATCGTCAACCATATCACATTTGTTCATGAATACTACGATGTAAGGAACACCAACCTGTCTTGAAAGAAGGATATGTTCTTTAGTCTGAGCCATAACACCATCAGTAGCTGCAACAACAAGGATAGCACCATCCATCTGAGCAGCACCAGTGATCATGTTCTTAACGTAGTCAGCATGTCCTGGACAATCAACGTGTGCATAATGTCTGTTTTCTGTTGAATATTCAACGTGAGAAGTAGAAATTGTAATACCTCTTTCTCTTTCTTCTGGAGCTTTATCGATATTAGCAAAATCAACTGCTGCGTTTCCTGAAACTCTTTCTGATAAAGTTTTTGTGATAGCTGCTGTTAAAGTTGTCTTACCATGGTCAACGTGACCAATTGTTCCGATGTTACAATGTACTTTACTTCTCTCGAATTTAGATTTAGCCATTTTTAAAATGTCCTCCTTATAAATATACGTGCCCTTTGGGCATTATTATTTAGTTTAATCTATCTACCAATAGGCTATCTTAAATTATATTTCAAATTTAAGATATTTTCAAGCCTATTTTTCTATTTTAATACAGATATTTCAATATATTACAAATCTAGAATTATTTAGCACGACTTGCAATAATCTTTTCTTGTACTGATTTTGGAACCTGCTCATATTTATCAAAGAACATTGAGTAGTTTCCACGTCCTTGAGTCTTAGAACGTAAGTCTGTTGAGTAACCAAACATTTCTGACAATGGAACGAAAGCTTTAACCATCTTTCCACCACCAATGTCTTCCATACCTTCAATACGACCACGGCGTGAGTTAATGTCACCAATAACATCACCCATGTACTCTTCTGGCATAGTTACTTCAACTCTCATGATTGGCTCAAGAAGTACTGCTCCACCCTTGTTCATTGCATCTTTAAATGCTAAAGAACCAGCGATATGGAATGCCATTTCACTTGAATCGACTTCATGGTATGAACCATCATAAACAGTAGCTTTAATACCAAGCACTGGGAATCCAGCCAAGATACCTGCTTTAGAAGCTTCTTCGATACCCTCTCCAACTGCTGGGATATATTCCTTAGGAATAGCACCACCAACAACTGCTGATTCGAACTTAAATACTTCTTCTGCGTTTGCATCCATAGGCTCAAAACGAACCTTACAATGTCCGTATTGTCCACGTCCACCTGACTGTTTTGCATACTTACTATCAACTTCAACTGTCTTAGTAAAGGTTTCTTTGTATGCAACCTGAGGTGCACCTACGTTAGCTTCTACCTTGAATTCACGAAGAAGTCTATCTACGATAATTTCAAGATGAAGTTCACCCATACCAGCGATGATTGTTTGACCAGTTTCAGGATTTGTTTTTGCACGGAAAGTAGGATCTTCTTCAGCAAGTTTTGTTAAGGCCTCGCCCATCTTTCCTTGACCAGCTTTTGTCTTAGGCTCAATTGCCAATTCGATAACTGGCTCTGGGAATTCCATAGACTCTAATATTACTGGATGTTGTTCATCACAAATCGTATCACCAGTTGTTGTAAATTTAAAACCTACAGCCGCTGCGATATCTCCTGAGTATACTTTATCTAATTCTTCTCTTTTGTTTGCGTGCATCTGTAAGATACGTCCTACACGCTCTTTCTTTCCTTTTGTAGCATTTAATACATAAGAACCTGAGTTCAATGTACCAGAATAAACTCTAAAGAATGCAAGCTTACCAACAAATGGATCAGCCATAATCTTAAATGCTAATGCTGAGAAAGGTTCTTCATCTGAAGAATGTCTAACAACTTCATTTCCATCTGCATCCACACCGTCAATAGCAGGGATATCAGTAGGAGCTGGCATAAACATAAGAACTGCATCAAGAAGCTTTTGGATACCTTTATTTTTGTAAGCAGAACCACAGCAAACTGGAATTGCTCTACATTCACAAGTACCTTTTCTTAACGCTCCTTTTAATTCCTCTTCAGAAGGTTCTTCTCCTTCTAAATACATCATCATTAAATCGTCATCTAATTCACAGATTTTTTCAATTAATTCTGCTCTATATAACTCAGCGTCATCTTGCATATCTTCAGGTATTGCAGTTACATCAATGTCATCGCCTTTGTCATCATTGTAGATGTAAGCCTTCATTTCAAACAAATCAATGATTCCTTTGAATTCATCTTCTTTACCGATAGGAATTTGAATTACAATTGCATTCTTACCTAATCTGTTTTTAATTTGTTCAACAACATTATAAAAATTTGCACCTAAAATGTCCATTTTATTAACAAATGCCATTCTTGGAACATTATAAGTGTCAGCCTGACGCCATACATTCTCTGATTGAGGTTCTACTCCACCTTTTGCACAGAAAACACCTACTGCACCGTCAAGTACACGAAGTGATCTCTCAACCTCAACTGTAAAGTCAACGTGTCCCGGTGTATCAATAATATTAATACGATGCTCTAAAGCTCCTGGCATAGCCTTTGCTTCTTTTTGCATAGTCCAGTGACATGTTGTAGCGGCTGAAGTAATAGTAATACCTCTTTCTTGTTCCTGCTCCATCCAGTCCATGGTTGCAGTACCTTCATGCGTATCACCAATCTTATAATTAACACCGGTATAGTAAAGTATACGCTCTGTTGTTGTAGTCTTTCCTGCATCAATATGAGCCATAATACCGATATTTCTGGTTCTGTCTAACGGATATTCTCTTCCAGCCAACGGATTTTCCTCCTTATTTTGTGAATAAATAGTAAACATGTAAAATTATTTCAAAATTTTACGTTTATGCAACAAACCGTCAAGCAATTGAATAAAATTCAATTTACTTGACGAATTTTGCATTTATAATAATATGCATCCTTATGCAAGGAATCAACTCTAAAATATTTAACAATTGAAACAGCAAGCTATTTCCTTTGTAATAATTAGAATCTGTAATGTGCAAAAGCCTTGTTTGCTTCTGCCATCTTGTGCATATCTTCTTTTTTCTTAACTGCTGATCCAGTATTGTTTGCAGCATCTAAGATTTCATTTGCTAATCTTTCTTCCTGTGTCTTCTCACCTCTGTTACGTGAGTAAGTGGTTAGCCAACGAAGTGCTAAAGCCTGTCTTCTCTCAGCTCTAACTTCGATAGGAACCTGATAAGTTGCTCCACCAATACGTCTTGCCTTTACTTCAAGTACAGGCATGATGTTATTCATAGCTTCTTCAAATACATCAAGAGCTGGTCTTTCTGTCTTTGCAGCAACTTTTTCAAAAGCTCCATATACAATCTTTTGAGCAACACCTCTCTTACCATCTAACATGATGTTATTGATAAGCTTAGTAACTACTTTATTATTGTATAATGGATCTGCTAATACGTCTCTTTTTTGAGTATGTCCTTTACGTGGCACGGTACTTCCCTCCTTAATTCTTGCTTGTTATTCAACAAGGTTTTTAATTAAATCATCGGTACTCACATGTGTCGTTCTACTGTGTTCGTGCTCGGTACTTCTATATTTAATCCTGCAACCTACAGGGCAATGTTAGAACGCCGGCACTTAATAGTTCTGTTTGTGATATACAATAATTCTATTTAGCGTCTTTTGGTCTCTTAGCTCCATATTTAGAACGAGCCTGTCTTCTGTTAGCAACACCTGCTGTATCAAGTGTACCTCTAACGATATGATATCTTGTACCTGGTAAGTCTTTTACTCTACCACCTCTGATAAGTACAACGCTATGCTCCTGAAGGTTATGTCCTTCACCTGGAATATAACTTGTTACCTCGATACCATTTGACAAACGAACTCTGGCAATTTTTCTAAGAGCTGAGTTAGGCTTTTTAGGAGTTGCTGTCTTAACAGCAGTACAAACACCTCTTTTTTGTGGAGCAGAAATATCAGTAGACTTCTTTCTCAAGGAGTTGTATCCTTTTTGAAGAGCTGGTGCTGTTGATTTCTTTTCTGATGTTTGTCTTCCTTTTCTAACTAACTGATTAAATGTTGGCATTCTTTTCACCTCCTGTGATTTTGCATCTGCGGTTGCTGTTTTATTTCAGCTAAAATTGCACGCATAATAAAAGCATTCTTTTTGCATGCTAATTTAGTATAAAGTTTTCTTTTCACTCTGTCAAGTCATTTATTGAAAAATATAAGTAAATTACTTTTTATTTACACTTGTACTTTTATTCGATATAATGAATTTATTATTATAGAAAGATGTGATTTCATTTATGAAAATATTAATCTGTTCTCATGCCAATATTTTAGAGCCTGATATTGTGTATACGTTTCAAGAGATGGGTTTTGAAGTAGATAAATTCGTTGTTCCGATTAAAGACTACTTTTTTGACCGTAATTACTTAACTCTTTTATCAGAAAAACTGCTCTCCTCCAATTATACTTTTGTATTTTCAGTAAACTACATTCCAATTACATCTATGGTTTGTCAAATTCATAATACAAAATATATTTCCTGGATTGCAGATAGCCCTTGTCATGCGCTAAATTCAAAGACTATATCAAACAAAATCAATTATATTTTTATTTTTGACCAAGCTTTGTTTCACTATTATAAGAAACATGCTCCTGATTCCATTTATTATCTTCCTCTTGGAAGCAATGTTTCAAGACTTGATGCTATAAGTATTACACAAGAAGAATATTTACATTATGGTAGCGATGTATCATTTGTTGGTTCCTTATACGGTACTAGAACAAAGTTTTCATCCATTACTCTCTCTGATTTTTGGCATGGTTATTTTGATGGTTTGATTGAATCTCAACTTCACATTTACGGGTATGACTTATTTGACGCCGCCCTGACTGATGAAGCAATTGAAATATTTAACAAGGCTGCTAATTTGGATAAAAGTTATGATGACACCGCTAAGAACCTTTTTCAACTAGATCTTCGGGATGCTCTCATCAACTACTATTTAGGAAAAGAATGTTCACATAGAGAACGCATTCGAATCGTTCAAGAGTTATCCAAGCAGTTTGAATTCTCTTTATATACCAATGACGACACCGCTTCTTATCCACTCGTTCATAACAAAGGAATTGTAGAGCCGTTTGTCGAGGCATATAAAGTATATAAAACAAGCAAAGTTAATATTAATATAACAAGCAAGACAATCAAGACAGGGATTCCACTAAGAGTTTTTGATGTTCTTGGAGCTGGTGGATTCCTAATCACAAATTACCAGTCTGAGCTTCCATCATTATTTGAAATCAACAAAGATTTGGTTGTTTATGAAAGTATGAAAGACTTAGTAGATAAAGTAAAATATTACTTGTTACATGAAGAAGAACGAAATATCATAGCACAAAACGGATATCAAAAGGTGAAAACATTGTATCAAATATCAAACCAAATTTGTAAAATGTTTAAAGTGGTATTGGATGGTCCAAAATGACAATCCAATACCACTTATTATCTTTTGCGAGTTAACGATTCATCTCGCTTTGTTCCCCAATATTTTTATGACTTTCAATTATTTTATTCAATTCTTTTAAATCAGTTGAAGGAAGATCCCCTGCTATGGTATTTTTTACTGCACTTGATGCATTCCCATATTCAAGAGCTTTTTGGCAATCGTTATATTTTAGTAATCCATATAAAGCTCCTGCAACGTATGCATCTCCGCTTCCAATGCGATCTACCACTTCGATTTTTTCATATGGAGATTCCTCAAAGTATTTATCCTCTCTTGCATCGTATATGGTAGAAGAAAAAGTATGCTTTTTAGGACTGATTACCTTACGTTCTGTCGATGCGACAACATTTATGTTGTAATCATTTGTAAAGCTCTTCATCATTTCCTTTAATTCACCTGTTTTCTTAAAGGTTCTTCTAGCCGTTTCCTCTGAAACAAATAAAATATCAACATATGGTAACACTTCTTCAATGTATTCTTTTGCCTCTGCTTCTGTCCACAAATTTGCTCTAAAATTCACATCAAAAGATATGAGCGCACCAGCTTTTTTAAAACGCTTAATCATTTCTAAAGCAACATTTCTAGATTGCTCTGACAATGCCAATGTAATTCCACTTGTATGAAATAAACGAGTGCTTGTATATGCACTATCTGGTATTTCATCTAACTGAATTGTATTAATAGACGTATGCTTTCTATCATATACAACCGATGCTTTTCTTGGATATGCTCCATTCTCATAATAATATACGCCCAGGCGAGCTTCTTTGCTCTCATCATAAATCAAGTAATCGTCGCTTACATCACAAAAACGAATTCTGTTCTTAGCATAAGTTCCAATATCAGTGGCAGGAATCTTGGATATGATACCGGTTCTAAGTCCTAATAATGATATTCCTGAAACAACGTTAAGCTCAGCTCCTCCAACACATTTTTGAAAGGAATCACCTCTTACAATCCTATCATTATCTGGTGCTGAAAGCCTTAATAAAATCTCTCCCAATGCCAATGCATCAAATTCTTTTTCTCTTGAGTTCATAAAAATCTCTCCTTTTCCTTGAGGCATAACTATGATTCTATTCAATAAAGTTATATTTACTTGTATCACAGAATCTTATTCTTTATTACTATAATATTACAAACTCGAAATCAATATATTTCATATTGTGGAACTAGTTTTATATTGTGATACTATAATAAAATTATAGGATGTTATTCATTATTTGTCAAGAATTAAAAAATTAACAATGTTTTCTTATAATCTTCTTTTAATAGGCGCGTTTGCAAAGCAAACACTCCCTATACACGCTTATAAAAAAAGACTAAGATTCAAATGGAATCTTAGTCTTTTTTATAAGCAATGTCTATTTAATTATTCTGTAATATCAGCATAATTGAAGTGCCAATATCCATAAGCTGAATGCCACATTCCTGTAATCTTTGGACTCTGTAACCAGAAGTCATTGTAGAATGCAATTGGAATACATCCAGCATCATTCATAATGGTATCTTCGGCTGTATGAAGCGCTGCTGATCTTTCAGCTGGATCTAAGGCTGTTCTTGCTTTATCCAACGCAGCATCAAATTCTGCACTTACATAGTTACCATCATTATTACCATTTGAACTATAGAATACATCTAACATATTAGAAGGATCGCTGTAATCTCCAACCCAACCATTACGAGCCGCTTCATAGTCACCATTACGACGTGTTGGTGTGAAACTTGACCATTCAAGAATGTTTACTTCAAGATTTACGCCAAGTTCTGCCCATGCTTGCTGTAAATACTCAGCCACAACTTTATGATATGCAGTATCATTCGTTGAATATGAGATTGTAGGGAGACCTTCACCATTTGGATATCCAGCATCAGCTAAAAGTTGTTTTGCTTGTTCCAAATCTGCTTCAAAATTTGTAGTATCAATGTATTCTTTTCCACCATTAGCATTTTCTTTAAAATCTCCACCTGCTGGATCACTCCAACCTGGTCCAAATAAATTACCAGCTGGTGTATATGTTCCTTGCATCAATGTACCAGCAACATATTCACGATCAATTGCAAGACTTAGAGCTTTTCTTACATTTGCATTGTCGAATGGTGCCTTTTCAATATTTAAACTTACATAATAAGTACCAATAATTGGCTCAACATGGAATTCTTCATTTCCTGCAAGGCTTGGAATTTCCTCTGTTGGAACATCCTTAATTAAAGAAACTTCGCCAGTTTGATAAGCACTGTAAGCTGCATTACTATCTTCCATTAAAACGAATTTTAAAGCATCTAACTTCACAGCATCTGCATTCCAATAATTAGGATTCTTGCTCATTTTAATATGAGATCCTGCTACCCATTCTGATACATAGAAAGGTCCATTAGAAACATATGTTTCAGGAGCTGTTGCCCATGCATCACCATTTGCTTCAATTGTAGCCTGTTGTACAGGGCTTAATGTTGCAAATGCTGCAAGACTATCAAAAAATGTACAAGGAGCAGAAAGCTCAACTACAAAAGTCTTATCATCTGGAGCTGATACAGCTAATGCATCTAGATTACCTCCAACCGCTTCTTCATAACCTTTTACCATACCTAATACAGTTTCTGCGTATGGAGCTGCAACAAGTGGATCACAAACACGTTTCCAACTATAAACAAAATCATTTGCTGTTAAGTCGCTACCATCTGACCATTTAAGTCCATCACGTAAATGGAATGTCCATGTAAGACCATCTTCTGATGTCTCCCATGTCTCTGCTTGTCCAGGTGCAATTTTCCCGTCCTGGTCAACAACCAATAAACATTCAAAAGAATGTAAAATCATATTACCACCATCTACTGCGCTGTTCAAAGCAGGATCAATTGTCTCTGGATTTGGACCAATTTGAACTGCTAATTCCTTACCACCTGTTGTAGTAGAATCGGCTGGTTTCTCTGTGCCTGTTGTTGAATCTGTACTTGTCGTTCCTTCTTCTTTTGTTGTGGTATTATTAGAAGAACCACAAGCTGCTAATCCGGCTACCATAGAAACAGCCATCATAACTGCAAGAAATCTTTTTTTCATAATTACGCCTCCTATTCTTTAATAAGTTACTTTATTGCATAACTACCACATAGATTATTTTTTCATTGCTCTATCTGATAGGAATTGCTGACATTATCATTTGCATTATATTAACATTTTTGTTGCAATCTATTTGTCGAAATTAGTATCCTTGCTAATTAATTTTATCTACATGATGACAGGCAACATAGTGTCCCTTCTTTACTTCCTGCCACTTTGGTGTAGAAGCTGCACATTCTTCTGTTGCATATGGACATCTTGTTCTAAAATGACATCCTGATGGCGGATTAAGCGGACTTGGTACATCTCCATTTAACATAATACGCTTGCTTTCTCTTGCCACTTTTGGATCTGCAATTGGAATCGCTGATATCAAGCTTTTTGTATATGGATGTAAGCTGTCTTTAATTAACTCATTGCTTTCCGCAAGTTCTACCATTTTACCAAGATACATAACACCGATACGATTTGATATATGCTTTACTACAGATAAATCATGTGCAATAAATAAATAAGTCAATCCAAATTCAGCTTGAAGATCCTCAAACATATTAATAACCTGTGCCTGTATGGATACATCCAAAGCGGAAATGGGTTCATCGCAAACAATAAACTGTGGATTCACCGCTAATGCTCTTGCGATACCTACACGTTGTCTTTGACCTCCTGAAAATTCATGTGGATAACGGTTGGCATGTTCTGAATTTAATCCAACTCGCCTAAGCATTTCAATAATTCTGTCATATCTATCCTTTTTAGATGCTGCCAGTCCATGAATATCAATTGCTTCTCCTACAATATCCCCAACTGTCATTCTAGGGTCTAAACTAGCATATGGATCTTGGAATACAATCTGCATTTTTTTTCTATATGGAAGCATATTAACTGCTATTTTTTCTTTGCTATCAAATATTACATCATTGTCAAATGTAATTTTACCGCCTGTAGGCTCATATAATCGAAGTAAAGATCTTCCTGTTGTTGTTTTTCCACAACCCGATTCTCCTACCAGACCTAATGTTTCTCCTTTTTCGATATAAAAGGATACATCATCTACAGCTTTTACATATTTTTTATTTTTACCAAATCCACCGATTGGAAAATATTGTTTGAGGTTTTCAACCTGAATTAATTTTTCACTCATTGCTGCATACCTCCTTCTAATTCTTTTTTCTGAACGAGCCAACATTGTGTGTAATGGTCTCCTTCAAAATTAGAAACTGGAGGCATTTCACGCAAGCATATCTTCATGCAACTTTTACATCTAGGTGCAAATGCGCATCCCTTTGGAGGATTTAACATATCAACAGGACTTCCTTCTATTGGTACCAATCGTTCATATTCGTCTACCTCTAAACGTGGAACACTCTTTAGCAAACCTTTTGTATATTCATGTTTTGGTTCGTAAAAAATTTGGTCTGTCGAACCATACTCTACAATTTTTCCTGCATACATAACTGCTATTTTTTCACATGTACTAGCAACAATACCCAAATCATGAGTTATCATAATGATAGCCATTCCAAGTTTGTCCTTTAATTCCATCATTAGTTCAAGTATCTGTGCCTGTATGGTCACATCAAGTGCCGTTGTAGGTTCATCCGCGATTAATAACTTCGGCTCACATGCAAGTGCAATTGCAATCATTACACGTTGACGCATCCCCCCTGACAGTTCATGAGGATATTGTTTTAGTCTACGTTCTGGTTCATTAATACCAACCAACTCCAAAAGCTCTCTGGCTCTTTCGTGTGCTTGTTTTTTATCTTTATCCGTATGCAAACGAATTGCTTCTTCTATTTGATTTCCAATTGTGTAAACTGGATTTAAACTCGTCATTGGATCTTGAAAAATAATAGAAACTTCGTTTCCACGTATTTTTCTCATTTCTTTCTCAGTCATATCATTGATATGATGACCATTAAAATCCAATGAACCACCTACTAATTTACCAGGATGAGCCGTTAGTCCCATCAGAGAATAAGCTGTAACTGATTTTCCAGATCCACTTTCACCAACAATACCAAGTACCTCTCCCTCCTTTAATTGAATGGAAACCCCATTCAATGCTTTTACTTCACCTGCTTGTGTAAAGAAGGAAAGACGCTCATCTTTTATATCAACAAGATAATTTGCCATAATTATCATCCTTTCTAATTTTTCAACTTAGGATCAAATGCATCTCTTAGTCCATCACCTAATAAGTTAAAACTTAAAATAATTAAACTGATTAGTAAAGCAGGTATAAACAAAAGATACGGATAAGTATTTAGTCCATTAATTGCTTCACTTGCCAAACTTCCCAGTGATGGCATTGGAACTGCTACCCCAAGTCCTAAAAAGCTTAAGAAACTTTCTGTAAATATAGAGGATGGTATTTGTAGAGTGGTTGTAACAATCAAAGTTCCAATACAATTAGTTAATAAATGCTTTTTAATGATTCGTCCGTTTTTTGCACCCAGTGCCTTAGCAGCTGTTACATAATCACTTTCTTTTAGCATAAGAATCTGACTACGAACCATACGAGCCATACCAACCCAATATAGCAAAGCAAATACGATAAAAATACTAATAAGATTAGTTCCTAATACATTAATCCAACCAAAGCCTGGAACCTTTGTTAATGTTTCAAGTGGGGCTTTTAAGGCAAATGACAATAATACAATTAACAATACATCAGGAATCGTATATATAACATCAACAATACGCATCATAATTAAGTCGACCCAACCCCCAAAGAACGCGGCTACCGCTCCATATACAGCTCCAATTACTAAGATAATCGCAGTGGCAACAATTCCGACAATTAATGAAATTCTACTACCCATCATAACACGAATCGCATAATCACGCCCCATTTTATCGGTTCCAAAAATATGTGGAAATACCTTTTCACCTGCAGCAATTGCTTCTTGCTCTGCCTTTGAATACTGCATTGGTGCTAGGTTATTGGCTCCTTTTATTTGAGTCTTATATGAATAAGGATAAAAGCTAGGTACAATAAAAGCAAAAAACATAACAAATACAATAACTACAATACTTGCCATTGCAACTTTATTTCTGCGTAATCTTCGAAAACCATCTCTCCAAAAGCTTACACTTTCTCGCATGACAACTAAACTTTCTTTTTCTGCATCGGTAGCTGGAAGAAAGTCATCTGGATTTAATTTACTTTGAAAACTAATTGAATTCTCTTTCATAACTGATTTTTCTTCCTTTCCTTAGTTTAGTTTTATTCTTGGGTCAACTAACTTATAAATAATATCAACAATTACATTCATGATTACCATAATTGTAGCAAGGAAAATAGTCGTTCCCATAATAAGTGTATAATCACGACTTGTAATTGAACCAATGAATTCACTTCCAAGTCCAGGAATTGTAAATATTTTTTCAACAATAAAACTACCAACTAGTGTATAGGCCGTCATTGGTCCTACATAGGTAATAACAGGTAAAATCGCATTACGAAGTGCATGTTTGAAAACGCTCTTAAACTGATTCACACCTTTTGCTCTAGCTGTACGCATATAGTCTTGTCCCAAAACATCTAACATCGCAGAACGCATCAAACGCATAATGTATGCCATTGGATAAAGCGATAACGAAATCACTGGCATAACATAGTGCTTCCAAGAACTTAGACCAAATGTTGGAAAGACTTTTAATCGTACACCAAAAAAATACATCAACAATGTACATATTACAAAACTTGGTATTGCAATGCCACCGGTTGCAATAACACTAATCAAATTATCCAAAACTTTTCCACGGTTCAAAGCTGCAATACAACCAAGTGGAATTCCAATACACAAAGATACTAAAATTGCAACGCCACCAACTCTTGCTGATACAGGAAATTTCGTCAAAATAATTCCCATTACAGAACGTCCACGTTGCTTCAAACTATCACCAAAATCTCCATGTGAAGCATCCTTTAAATATGTAACATATTGTTCATATAATGGTTTATCTAGACCATATTTTGCTTCCAGAGCTGCCTGCGCTTGTGGGCTGATTGCCTTTTCTGACAAAAAAGGTCCTCCTGGTACCATATTCATTAGGAAAAATGTAATTGTAGCTACTGCCCAAATCGTAACTAACGCCATAAAAATTCGTTTTATAACATATTTTGTCATCTTATCGACTCCTTATATTTATAGTCTCAAAAAAAACAACGATGTCTCCTACATATTTTAACATCATTGTTACCTACCACAGATTTAGATAATATCAGTTTTATTCAATTTTGTCAAATTTAATTACTAGGAGATTAAAGGGAAAAGCGTCATTTTTTTTCATAAAAATGAGACGTTTTTTATATTTATGCGACATATTTTTTGATAATATATTCACAATTTTTACATATGCTATCATCCTTGTTCTTTCCGCTTTTTTTATTCCTACTACTCAAATTTAATTATTCATTAAAAAAGTATAAAAATACATTAAAAATTATTTCTATAAAAATGTAATTTATTCTTAATCCTTATGTCATATTGAACAAAAAAGACCTTTGCTAACTATAAGCAAAGATCTTTTTTATATGTTATCTCTACTATTCCTCTTCTGAAATAGCTAATAAAGCTTCATCAAATTCTTCTGCTATATCAATATCTTCTGAAATAGATATTTCATCTGCTTCATTCACATCCGTATCAAGTTTTACAGAACGATAACGTTTCATACCTGTTCCCGCTGGAATCAGTTTACCTATGATAACATTTTCTTTTAAACCAATCAATGGATCAATCTTTCCTTTAATTGCGGCTTCTGTAAGAACTTTCGTTGTTTCCTGGAAGGATGCAGCTGATAAGAAAGAATTTGTTGCAAGTGATGCCTTCGTAATACCAAGCATAACTTGTTTTCCTTCTGCAAGCTCTTTTCCTTCTGCCGCTAAAGCTTCATTGATATCATCAAAATCCAGAGTATCAACTAATGTTCCTGGTAATAATTCAGAATCACCATTATTTTCAATTCGAATCTTTTTCAGCATCTGACGAACAATTACTTCTATATGCTTATCATTGATCTCAACACCTTGTAAGCGATATACACGTTGAACTTCTTGAATCATGTAATCTTGTACTGCACGAACTCCTTTAATTTTAAGGATATCATGTGGATTTACACTACCTTCTGTTAATTCATCACCTGCTTCTAGAACCTGACCATCTTGAATCTTAATTCTAGAACCATAAGGGATTAAATATGCTTTTGATTCGCCTGTTTCATTATTCGTAATGATGACTTCGCGTTTTTTCTTTGTATCTTGAATCACAGCAGTACCGCCAAATTCAGCGATGATTGCCAGACCCTTTGGTTTTCTCGCTTCAAAAAGCTCTTCGACACGAGGAAGACCTTGTGTAATATCATCACCGGCAACACCACCCGTATGGAATGTACGCATGGTAAGCTGTGTTCCTGGTTCACCGATTGACTGAGCAGCGATAATACCTACTGATTCACCAACCTGTACTGGCTCACCTGTTGCCATGTTTGCACCGTAACATTTTGCACAGATACCAATATGAGAACGACAAGATAATACAGTTCTAATTTTAATTTTCTCAAGTGGATTTCCTTTACGATCCACACCTTTTGTCATAACAAGTGCGGCACGCTTTGGAGTAACCATATGATTTGCTTTCACTAAAATATTACCTTGTTCATCATAAATATTCTCAGCAAGATATCTTCCAGTGATTCTTTCTTGTAAACTTTCAATCTCTTCTTTTCCATCAGTAAAAGCAGTTACTACCATACCTGGAATTTCTTTTCCTTCGCAACAATCAGTCTCACGCACAATTAAGTCCTGTGAAACGTCAACAAGACGTCTGGTTAGGTAACCAGAATCGGCTGTACGAAGAGCGGTATCAGAAAGACCTTTACGAGCTCCATGCGCTGACATAAAGTATTCCAATACGTCAAGTCCTTCACGGAAGTTTGATTTGATAGGCAACTCAATCGTTCGACCAGTTGTATCCGCCATCAAACCACGCATACCAGCTAACTGTTTAATCTGCTTGTCAGAACCACGGGCTCCTGAATCAGCCATCATAAAGATATTGTTATATTTATCAAGTCCAGACAATAGCTTTTCTGTTAGAATATCATCTGTTGCCTTCCAAGTTTCTACAACTTCTTTATATCTTTCTTCTTCAGTAATAAGTCCACGTTTGTAGTTTCTCGTAATTTTATCAACTGTATTTTGCGCTTCTTTAATCAATTCAGGTTTTTCTGGTGGTACTGTCATATCAGAAATGGATACCGTCATGGCCGCTCTGGTCGAGAACTTATATCCCATTGATTTGATATCATCAAGCACTTCTGCCGTCTTTGTTGCACCGTGGGTATTAATTACTTTTTCAAGGATTTGTTTTAATCCTTTTTTACCTACATGGAAATCGATTTCAAGCTTCATTTCATTGCCAGGAATCGAACGGTCTACAAAACCTAAGTCCTGTGAAATGATTTCATTAAAAATAAAACGTCCTAATGTAGATTCTACATTTCCTGTTTTAGTAGTTCCATCTGCAAACTTTTTAACCATTCTTACTTTAATTCTGGTATGCAACGTAATTGCTCCATTCTCATAAGCAAGAATTGCTTCGTTTACATTCTTAAAGAACTTACCTTCTCCAAGTGCACCTGGTCTTTCCTGTGTTAAATAATAGATACCAAGCACCATATCCTGTGAAGGAACGGCAACTGGTCCACCATCAGATGGTTTTAACAGGTTATTCGGTGACAACAGTAAGAAACGGCATTCTGCTTGCGCTTCAACTGAAAGTGGTAAATGCACAGCCATCTGGTCACCATCAAAATCGGCGTTAAATGCAGTACAAACAAGTGGATGGAGTTTAATTGCCTTACCTTCAACCAAAATAGGTTCAAATGCCTGAATACCTAGTCTATGAAGAGTAGGTGCACGGTTTAACATAACTGGATGTTCTTTGATTACATCTTCTAATACGTCCCATACTTCTGTCTGTAATCTCTCCACCATTTTTTTCGCATTTTTTATATTATGTGAGGTACCATTTGCTACAAGCTCTTTCATAACAAACGGTTTGAATAATTCAATTGCCATTTCTTTTGGAAGACCACACTGATAAATCTTAAGCTCTGGTCCTACAACGATAACGGAACGCCCTGAATAGTCAACACGCTTACCAAGTAAGTTTTGACGGAAACGTCCGGATTTACCTTTTAACATATCGGATAAAGACTTAAGTGCTCTGTTACCAGGTCCTGTAACTGGACGACCACGTCTTCCGTTATCAATTAAGGCATCTACCGCTTCTTGAAGCATTCTTTTTTCATTTCTTACAATAATATCAGGAGCTCCTAATTCAAGAAGTCTCTTTAAACGATTATTTCTATTTATGATTCTTCTATATAAATCATTTAAGTCAGATGTAGCAAAGCGTCCACCATCAAGCTGAACCATTGGACGTAAATCTGGTGGAATCACAGGAACAACAGACATAATCATCCACTCTGGTTTGTTACCAGATTCTCTAAACGCTTCTACTACTTCAAGTCTTTTGATAATTCTTGCACGTTTTTGTCCCGTTGCATCTTTAAGACCGCGCTTTAAATCAACGGACTCTTTTTCCAAATCAATCGCCTGTAAAAGTTCTTGAATTGCCTCAGCCCCCATACCAACTCTTACACGATTGCCATATTTTTCTCTAACATCTTGGTATTCTTTTTCTGTCAATACTTGCTTATACTGTAATTCGGTCTCTCCCTTATCCAGTACAATGTAAGATGCAAAGTATAAAACTTTTTCCAATATTCTTGGAGATAAATCAAGGATTAGACCCATTCGACTAGGAATACCCTTAAAATACCAAATATGAGAAACGGGTGCAGCAAGCTCAATGCGGCCCATACGTTCTCTACGAACGTTGGCCTTTGTTACTTCAACTCCACATCTATCACAAATGACACCTTTATATCTGATCTTTTTATATTTACCGCAATGACATTCCCAGTCTTTACTAGGTCCAAAGATTTTTTCACAAAACAGTCCATCTTTTTCAGGCTTTAATGTTCTGTAATTGATGGTTTCTGGCTTTTTCACAACGCCTTCTTCAAACCATCTTCTCCATGCCTCACTATTCTTATCAGCAGGTTCTGCTGTTCTATGAGACCATGAACGAATTTTCTCTGGTGATGCCAAGCCAATTTTGATTGCATCAAAAGTCATTGGCTGATAAACTTCATTATTCGTTATTTCTGGCATTATATGGCACTCCTCTCTACATATCGTCATCAAGAACTTCTTCAAACGCTAAAAGATCATCTTCCATATCTTCTTCATCTTCATTTTCTTCTTCAACATCGACAAATTCGTTATTTTCAGAATCAAATTCTTGTCTGGTGAATCCCATGTCTCCAAGTGATTCAGACTCTGGATCAAATCCTTTATCGTCTTGCATAATCAAATGTAAGTCCGTATCGACATAATCCGTAGTTTCCATAATTTCCACTTCTGTTTGATCTTCTTTTAAGACTCTTACATCAAGTCCTAAGGATTGAAGTTCTTTTAGAAGTACTTTAAAGGATTCTGGAATTCCTGGTTCAGGAATATTCTCTCCTTTGATAATTGCTTCATAGGTTTTAACACGACCAACTACGTCATCTGATTTTACTGTTAAGATTTCCTGTAAAGTATAAGATGCACCATAAGCTTCTAGTGCCCAAACTTCCATTTCTCCAAATCTTTGTCCACCAAATTGCGCTTTACCACCTAAAGGCTGTTGCGTAACTAAGGAATAAGGACCTGTAGAACGTGCATGAATCTTATCGTCAACCAAATGATGCAGCTTCAGATAATGCATGTGTCCGATCGTAACAGCACTGTCAAAATATTCTCCTGTTCTACCATCACGTAAACGAACCTTTCCATCTCTTGTAAGTGGTACACCCTTCCACAATTTTCTGTGTTCTTTATTTTTATCTAAATATTCTAAAACTTCTGGCAATAACGCTTCACCATGTTTTTCAACAAACGCTTCCCATTCAAGGTTAACATAATCATTGGCCAAATCAAGTGTATCCATGATATCATTTTCTCTTGCACCGTCAAATACAGGAGTTGCAATATTAAAGCCCAATGCTTTGGCAGCTAAACTTAAATGGATTTCAAGTACCTGTCCGATGTTCATACGAGAAGGCACACCAAGTGGATTTAACACAATATCCAGCGGACGACCATTTGGTAAGAACGGCATATCTTCTACTGGTAATACACGTGAAACAACACCCTTATTACCATGACGACCAGCCATCTTATCTCCAACGGATATCTTTCTCTTTTGAGCAATATAAATACGAACTGCTTGATTGACACCAGGAGACAATTCATCTCCATTTTCTCTTGTAAATACTTTGGCGTCCACAACAATACCATATTCACCATGTGGAACCTTCAAGGAAGTATCACGTACTTCTCTTGCTTTTTCACCAAAAATTGCACGAAGAAGTCTTTCTTCTGCAGTAAGTTCGGTTTCACCCTTTGGAGTTACCTTTCCTACCAAGATGTCACCTGCGCGTACCTCAGCGCCAATGCGAATAATTCCTCTTTCATCAAGATCTTTTAGTGCATCATCACCAACACCTGGAACGTCTCTCGTAATTTCTTCTGGTCCAAGCTTGGTATCTCTAGCTTCCGCTTCATATTCTTCTATATGAACTGATGTGTATACATCTTCTTGAACAAGTCGTTCACTTAATAATACAGCATCTTCGTAGTTATAACCTTCCCATGTCATAAAGCCGATCAATGGGTTCTTACCTAATGCAATTTCACCGTTAGCCGTAGATGGACCATCTGCAATTACCTGGCCTTTTTCTACATGCTCACCCTTAAATACAATTGGTTTTTGGTTATAACAGTTACTTTGATTACTTCTTGAGAATTTAGTCAAACGATATACATCTCTTGTTCCATCATCATTTTTCATTGTAATTTCTTTTGATGTAGAACGTTCAATGGTACCTGATTTTTTAGCTACTACACACACTCCAGAGTCAACGGCAGCTTTTACTTCCATACCCGTACCAACTACAGGAGCTTCCGTTGTTAATAGTGGAACCGCCTGACGTTGCATGTTTGATCCCATAAGAGCACGATTCGCATCATCATTTTCAAGGAATGGAATCAATGCTGTAGCAACGGAAAATACCATCTTAGGAGATACATCCATGTATTCAAATAAATGTTTTTCATATTCTTGTGTCTCATCTCTATAACGACCTGATACACTGTTATTAATGAAATGTCCTTCTGCATCCAAAGGTTCATTCGCCTGTGCAACATGAATGTCATCTTCTTCATCTGCAGTCATATATACTACTTCATCGGTTACGATAGGATTTTTAATATCGGTACGATCGATTTTTCGATATGGAGCTTCAATAAATCCATACTCGTTTATTCTAGCATAGGTTGCCAACGAGTTAATCAGACCAATGTTAGGACCTTCCGGTGTCTCAATCGGACACATTCTTCCATAATGAGAATAGTGAACATCTCGAACCTCGAACCCAGCTCGATCTCTTGACAAACCACCTGGACCAAGTGCTGACAAACGTCTCTTATGTGTAAGTTCACCAAGAGGGTTATTCTGATCCATAAACTGTGACAACTGAGAAGAACCAAAAAATTCTTTTACAGCTGCCGTAACTGGCTTAATATTAATTAAGGATTGTGGTGAAATTCCTTCTAAATCCTGAGTTGTCATTCGTTCCCTAACGACACGTTCCAGTCTTGATAAACCAATACGGTATTGATTTTGTAACAGTTCACCAACTGCACGAATACGTCTATTTCCAAGGTGATCAATATCATCATCCTTACCAATTCCGTATTCTAAATGGATGTTATAGTTAATAGAAGCTAAAATATCTTCTTTTGTTATATGCTTAGGTATTAATTCAGGAATACTCTTAACAATCGCTTCCTCAATATCTTTTATATCGTCATTTTCTTCCAGTATTTTTTTCAATACAGGATAGTATACTAACTCTGTAACACCTAACTCTTTCGCATTGACATCAACAAAATTTGTAATGTCAACCATCATATTAGAAAGAACCTTTACATTTCTTTCTTCTGTTTGTACAATAACATAAGGAACTGCTGCATTTTGAATTGCATCTGCTAATTCTGCGGTTACAACCGTTCCTGCCTCAGCTAAGATTTCACCCGTGGTAACATCTACCACGTCTTCTGCTAATGCATGATGTTTGATTCGATTTTTAAAGGCAAGCTTTTTATTAAATTTATATCTACCAACTTTTGCAAGGTCATATCTTCTTGGATCAAAAAACATACTTGTAATTAAACTTTCTGCACTATCAACAGATAGCGGCTCACCTGGACGAATCTTTTTATATAACTCTAAAAGACCTTCCTGGTAACTTTCTGATGTATCCTTCGTGATACTCGCCATAATCTTAGGTTCTTCGCCAAACAGATCAATTATTTCGGCATTTGTACCAAGACCTAACGCTCTGATTAATACGGTAATCGGAACTTTTCTAGTTCTGTCTACACGTACATAAAATACATCATTTGAGTCTGTCTCATATTCAAGCCAAGCACCTCTGTTTGGAATAACAGTTGATGAATATAATCTCTTACCAATTTTGTCGTGTGCGATTGCATAATAGATTCCAGGTGAACGTACTAACTGACTTACAATAACACGCTCAGCACCATTAATAACAAATGTTCCTGTAGCAGTCATTAAAGGTAAGTCACCCATAAATATCTCATGTTCGTTAATTTCATCTTTTTCCTTGTTGTAAAGACGAACACGAACTTTAAGGGGTGCTGCATATGTTGCATCCCTATCTTTGCATTCCTCTATCGAATATTTCACATCGTCTTCACACAAAACAAAATCCACGAATTCAAGACTTAAATGTCCACTGTAATCCGCAATCGGAGATATGTCCGCAAAAACTTCCTTTAAGCCCTCGTCAAGAAACCATTGATAGGAATCTTTTTGAACCTCAATTAAATTAGGCATTTCTAATACCTCTTTTTGTCTTGAGTAACTCATACGGACGCTTTTGCCACTTGTAACTGGACGTATTCTATTTTTCTCCATTTGACGTTTCACCCCTTGTTTTTTGATAAGTTGTTTTATTTCGTTCTTATGGTTTATAATTCAATTTTAACCACATTTGCATTACTATTCGCCATATAGGCATATGACACCACAATAGTGCATTTTCCATAGTATCATATAACAAAATCTATGTCAATACCTATTTTTTCGTTTGTCAATACTTATTTTAAAAATTTTATATTTTTTTTAGTTTCAACCATACATGGTAAAACGCAAGAAGACCACATTCGATTCTATTTGAAAGGATAAGCGTAGTCCCTTCAATAACATTTTTTCCCTATTTATAGTATCTACCTAGATTCTTTGTACTAAACATATTATCTAAAACATTTCCATATTTTCTAGAAAATACCTCTTGTATTCTTTGGCACTTTCCCATAAGCTCAAAAAACTCCCGATAAACGGGAGTCTTTTATTAACTCATAACAAGCGTAGTAGGATTGAATCTCTGCTTGTCTTAAAACATAATTATTTAAGAGTAACTTTAGCACCTTCAGCTTCAAGTTTTGCTTTAATATCATCAGCTTCTGCTTTTGAAGCAGCTTCTTTAAGAACCTTAGGAGCTCCATCAACTAATTCTTTCGCTTCTTTTAAGCCTAAGCCAGTAGCTTCACGAACTACTTTGATAACTTTAACTTTGTTTGGTCCAACTTCTGTTAATTCTACATCGAATTCAGTCTTTTCTTCTGCTGCTTCTGCTGGGCCTGCTGCTGCTACTACAACACCTGCTGCTGCAGATACACCAAATTCTTCTTCACACGCTTTTACTAATTCGTTTAATTCTAATACTGTTAACTCTTTAATTGCATCAATAATTTCTGCTGTTGATAATTTTGCCATTTTATTTACCTCCGATTAATTTTCTTTTTATTTTTATCCGTTATTATGCTTCTTTTGCTTCTGCGATTTGATTAATAACACGAGCAAAGTTTGTGATAGGTGACTGAATACTTCCAAGTAATTTTGAAAGAAGTTCTTCTCTTGAAGGGATAGTTGCCACTTTACTCATTCCTGCTGCATCATAGTAATTATCTTCTACAATACCTGCTACGATTTCCAATGCTGGAGCTTCTTTTTGGAACTTAGCAATAATTCTTGCTGGAGCAGTCGCATCTGTAGTTGAAATAGCAATTGCATTTGGTCCTTCTAAATGCTTGTCTAAAACTTCACATGATGTTCCTTTAAAAGCTAATCTCATCATTGTATTTTTACAAACTTTGTAAGTAACACCTGCTTCTCTTAACTGTTTACGAAGTTTTGTATCCTGTTCAACAGTGATTCCGCGATAGTTAACCAATACAACTGTCTGTGCATCTTTAATACTTTCTGAAATTTCTGCTACGACTGGTTTTTTTTGTTCAATCTTTGCCATTAACCTTGCACCTCCTTATAGTATTAGAGCATTTATGATAGAGTTATATCTATTGCACACAGTAGCTCTATTTGTGTGCTGGTGCATCGCTGCTAAAGTACGTACTATTTCTTAAAAACATTCAATCAAGGTTTTTAAGAATAAAAAATCTCTTTGTCCGAAAACAAAGAGATTATATAATAAGTCACTTAAATTATATAAGCATCCTCGGTAGGCATTCTCAATTTACGCCTTACGGCACCTACTGTCTTCGGCAGTCAATTGCTTTTATATAATATCAACTTATTCCTTGTTTGTCAAGAAAATTTTTCTTCTTTTGAATGGTTGGAAACATAGCGGTATATCTGCATTCCAATATCATATATCAAAAACAAGCTCGCAAAACTATATATAATTACCGGCACATTTACATAAGCTGACAAAATAATCGAATAAGCACTAAAAGAAATTAATATTTGCAGCAAAGGAATGTAAAACTTCTTTATATATATAAATCCAAAGATAACCGTTAATATATCTATTACATAAGCGTAGCGTTCATGCATAAAAGGAAGAAAACACATTGAAATCAATCCAAATAGCATAAATATTTTTATAACAAATACTTTTGAAACCTCAACTTTAGTTCTTGCAATATAATACATGCATATCATCATAAATCCCAATGTAAGCCAAATCGCAGTTGTAGGATAAACATTTATAAAGTCTGTAGTTCCAATAATCTGGTATATATTGGGATACCCCAGGCTAAGCTGAGGGGATTCTGCGGCTTGTCTTGCATAAATCAAAAGTAGGTCTTTTAAAGGTCTGCCTGCAAACCATGCTGGTAATATTCCAATGAAATACATAAGAGGCATAAATAAAAAGTGTTTTAAATCTATTTTCTTTAATGCCCAAAGTATTATTAGCGCAGGAAAAACAAAAAGCGACTGTAATTTTAATGCAAATGCTATACCATAGAAAAACATTCCTTTTGCCGGTTTGTCATTCATAAGATTATAAATCGCACAAAGAATTGCTGTTGTATATATCACATCACATTGTGCCCACAATGCACTATTATTTGCCACCGTAGGTAGTAACATCATAATACTATATATACCGATTGCTTTCGTGCGGTTCTTCGTAATATCATATATAATAATACCACTTATTACCGACATGATAATATCAAATATAACAGAAACCATTTTTATACTATATAATAAGTTCATCGGTAAATAGCTCAACAAAAGTATAAGAGCGATATAAGGCGGTGTATAATCGTAAAAATCACCTGATAGTCCTTTGAACCCGCCCATTTCTCTCATCTTTTCAACCCATGGTTTCCAGCTTGCAAAGTAGTCCCATGTTTCATTATCTCTTAAGCAATACCTCATCATCAAAGTTGTAAAGGTGATACCGATAACGAAAAGGATATGTAAGAAAGTAAGCTTCATTTTACCAATTTTATATTCCTTATGAAGTAAATTAATCAAATAATTATCCATGCCTATACCTCCTTGTTACCTAAGCTGTTCTTATGTATGTATTTGAAGATATACACACCAAAATCCAAAATTAAAAAAAGTAATGCAAATGAATACAACCAAAACGGCACTACTCTACGATCTGCCAAACATGACTGATAGGCTCCGTAAGATACTATTACATGAATAATTGGTATATAAAGTTTTTTTGTATTAACAAGTCCTACTATGATTGCTAAAATACCTGCAACGTACCCATATCTTTCATGCATATACGGTAAGAAATATACGGTTACCATAGCAATATACAAAAAAACATCTATCATGTGCGTTTTATTCACTTCATATATTTTATAAGAGAGGTAAAACATAATACACATTAAAATTCCAAGCGTAAACCAAATCGCTGCAGGACCATAATAATCGTAGTATGGTTCAATCCCAATCAGTTCATATAAGCCTGGCCAATTCATTTCCAGATAGGTTTGTTCTTTTGCCTGTCCCATATAAATACCAATCGTGTCTGCAAGACTTTTTCCCGCAAAAATTGCTGGAAGAAGGCTAATAAAATATATACCAGGTATCCATAAAAATTGAACTAATTTCAACTTTCGCTTTGACCATAATATGATATATGCTGGCAAAAGAAAAATAGCTTGCATCTTAAATCCTACTGCTATTCCTAGAAAAACCATAGCTAAAGTAGGCCTTTCCTTTAACAAAAGATAAATGGATAGTAATAGAAATGCTCCATATATCGCATCACATTGTCCCCACATCGATCCATTTGCTACGATAGTAGGCAATATCCATAACGCTGCATAAGTAAATGAGGTACGAAGCTTATTTTTTGTCACATCCAATACAATTAGGCTTGCCACTAATGAAATAATTAAATCAAATATGCATGATACCACTTTGATTCCCGTCAACGGATTTATATTTGACTTTGCGATAAAATAAAGAATTACCATGTATGGTGGATTATAATTATAGAAATCGCCACTAAGAGCTCCAAAACCATTTGCTTTAAATTCATTGATCCAAGGCTCTAAAAAAAATGTAAAATCACCAGAAACAAATGATTTTAAACTTAATCGCATCATCAAACCACTTATTCCTATGCCTATCAAGAAAATAACATCCAACACAGTAAATTCTACATTATCAAACCTTAGTTTCTTATAAATTATTTTTCTCAAATACTGATCCATTATAACCTCCATATATCTAATACTCAAAAACAATTCTTTTATTATACAACAAAAATAATTATTTTTATATAAAATTTTTCTAAATTTTTACATATATTTCCATTTTTCTTTTATTTATGATATTATGATACCGTATTTTATTTTTGAGGAGAGTTATTTATGGACAATAAAAAATCAATCGTTAGCAAATACAGAAAGCTAATTTCTGACAAGTATTATCTTATTCTAATTTTAATTTTTACTCTTGGATTCTTTGTACGTTTCTATCAATTAGACATTCTTCCACTTGGATTGAATCAAGATGAAGCTTATTCTGGATATGAAGCTTTTTCACTTTTAAACTATGGTGTAGATTCACACGGGTATTCAAATCCTGTTTACTTTGTTTCGTGGGGAAGCGGGATGAATGTTTTGTATAGTTACCTTACCATTCCTTTTATATTTTTGGCAGGAAACAAATTAACACCATTTGTAATTCGCCTACCCCAAGCTTTTTTTGCATGCCTGTCCCTTATTGCGTTTTATTATTTATTAAAACATATTTATGTAGATAGGAAACTGACTTTACTTGGACTATTTATATTTGCTATCACACCTTGGCATATTATGCTTGCACATTGGGGATTGGAATCAAATATTGCTCCTGCTTTTCTTCTTTTTGGTTTACTATTTTTTATAAAGGCATTCGATAATTCCAAATTTTATATTTTATCCTTTCTTTTTTATGGACTCTCGTTGTATGCTTACGCACCCTTGTGGTTTGCCTTACCTGTTATTCTATTTTTTAATCTTGTATACTGTATATATTGCAAGAAATTTAAATGGGATAAATTTTTTACATTGGCAGTTATTGTTTTATTTGTATTAGCCTTACCCCTTATGTTATTTTTGCTAATCAATAATGGTATTATTGGTGAGTTAAAAACCAATATAATTTCTATTCCAAAGTTATTAGAGTATCGAGGGGGAGAGGTATCAATTCACAACGTAAAAACTAGTATCTATCATTTATATACTTTGTTTATAAAACAAAATGATGATCTTATATGGAATGCAACTAAAGAATTTGGACTCTTTTATAAGTTTAGCAATCTATTTGTTGTGGTTGGTTTTTGTTCTATAGCTGGTCTATCATTTAATAGTATCAAGAATAAAAAATACCATCCTTTCACACTCGTTTTAACAAATATTTTTGTCGGCTTAATTTGGGGACTTTTTATAAGTTCTGTGAATATTAATAAGATAAACCTAATTCACATTCCCTTAATACTATGTTGGGTTCAGGGTATTATTACTACATCCAAACTATTTAAAAAACCTATTTATTCCTATATCATATTTGTTTATTTGGTAAGCTTTGTTGCTTTTTCGTCTTTTTATTTTAATATATATCATCTATCCATACAAAAACCTTTTCAATACGGAGTAATGGAATCTGTACAGGCAGCAATATCCAAAACGGATTCAACCATATGCGTAAATAAAGATATATATTATTCCAATGTACTCTTTGCATCAAAGCTTCCTGTTACGAATTATTTAGCATCTGTATCTTATGATCCAAATTTGCCAAACGATTACACCCCTCTATCGTTTGATAGATTTACATTTGGTTATGACATAGACAATCTGAATGAGAAAAACATTTATATCATTAGTAATGATGAAATTAATATTTTTATGAATGAAGGCTATACAATAGAAACCTTCGGAAATTATTCTGTGGCATCTTTTGTAACTAACTAGGAGGTTTATCATGTTTTTTACTAGAATTAATCATTTACTTTATTGTCTATTCCTTGCCATGCTTTCTTTTTTTATAAGCTGTATCCTTTTAATGGCATTGAATCTCAATAATACGGAATTTTTTAGCACTTTTTTATTTGGCTATAAAGTTCCAGCCTTTATTATAATTTGTGCAAGCTTTATCTTTCTCCTATTAAACCTTATTTATAGATTGTTGTGCAGGTACGAGTTGAGCAAAAATATTTATTTACCTTATATTTTGCTATTAGCCATTTTTATATTTCAAGCAATTTTTATTTTAAAAATGAAAGTTTCGTTACGTTATGATACACTCAAGGTATTTGACCAAGCCATTGCCTTACTAAATGGACAATCCTTATCACCTGATTACTCTTTGGGGTATTTTGCTAAATATCCCAACAACATACCAATATGTATTACGACTGCTCTTATATTAAAACTTCCAAAGTTATTAGGTCTCCCTACTAATTTTTTTATGCTTTATGTACAACTTGTTAACGCGCTTATGATGTGTATATCCTATTATTTTTCTTATCGCTTGTTATGTCGAGTGAAGAATCCCAAAGTTGGAGTTATGTTCTTACTTCTTGTTTTGTTTCATCCTCTTACATACCTAATCGCGCCTTTTTATTATACACATACCATCTCTATGCCCTTTTCTAGTGGAGCAATTTATTTCTTTATTTGCTGCATTCAAGAAAAAGAAAGTGTTAAAAAAAGGCTGATATACTCTTTTTTGACAGGATTTATCATCATTATCGGTTTTAAAATAAGAGCCACTGTAATGATTGTTGCAATCGCAATGTTCATATATCTACTTTTAAATTTGAAAATGTTAACTCGCAAATCACTTGTCACTGTAATCGCCTTCATTTGCTCAGTCATTATAGGCTTTAGCAGCTACTCTATTATTGAAAAGCAATATGTACATTTTAATTATAAAGATACTGGTTATCCTATTACTCACTGGATTATGCTTGGATTGCAAGGTACGGGTGGATATAATGCTGCAGATGATAATTTTACAGAAAGTTTTACAACAAAGGATTTAAGAGTCAAAGCGACAGAAGCTGTGATTGTACAAAGAGTTAAAACGCTAAGAGTTCCAGGACTATTAAGACTTTGGAGAGACAAGCTAGAGATTACTTGGAGTGATAGTACGGATGATTTCATTGATAACTTAAGTATGACCCAAAATTATAGTTCCATTAATGATTATATTTCAGGAAGTAACAACGACATCTTAGTTAGCTTTTGTCATATTTATTATTTTGTTATTTTGGGATTTATGTTTATCAGCATTCTATATGCATTGTTTCAGCAACCCAAAAACCTTTTATTTCCTGTGATGCTTAACTTCTTAGGTGGAATTCTCTTCCATATCCTTTGGGAGGCCGGAGAAGTATATAGCATTTCATTTACCTGTTCCATGTTAATTCTTGCAGCTGATGGATTCCATATATGCTTCGATAAAATTAACACAATAAGAAAACAGAAGATTTATATTGCTTTCGGTGCAATTAGCACTTGTCTCACCCTATTTAGCCTGATTTACATAGGAAACAAGATGATTCATGTTCCTTATACACATTATAATTATGCCGCCAAGCAAGATTTAGCTGAGCCAGATAATCCCTTTCCATTGCTTAGCGATACACTTTGCCAAACCTTTACAACCAATCGTACTTTTAATACAATCGGCGTAAAAGTCAGAAATACCCTTGGAAATGAGAACTGTTCTTCTTATAAATTCAGACTATTAAATGACAATGATAAGATTTTATATGAAACCAGCATTTTAGGGCGTTTGGCATTTGATAAAGATTACTATCGAATTGAGGTAGGTACCATAATACCAAATAAAACAGAAGAATTTAAAATACAGATTATTCCAGACCTTGTAAGTGATGTTCACTGCCTTACGTTTCAATCCTACGAAACTGGTAATTATGATATATATCCAAACGGAGTTCTTTATAAAAATGATTCACCTACTCTAGGAGATTTGACTTTTATTGTTTTTCATAAAAACGAAAGTACTTTCTGGTAGTAATTCTAAAAAGGACATTGCAATTAACATTGCAATGTCCTTTTTTATGAGCCATAAACGTTCTGACTCTTTTGTTCTGTTCTATTTACACTAATTTAACAGTGTTAATTCTAACACCAGGTCCCATTGTAGAAGTAACAGTTACACTCTTTAAGTACTGTCCTTTTACGGTACTTGGCTTTGCTTTAATAATTGCATCAAGAAGCGCATGGAAGTTGTCCGCTAATTGTTCTTCTGTAAAAGAAGCTTTCCCGATTGGCACGTGGATAATATTAGTTTTATCTAATCTATACTCAACTTTACCAGCTTTGATGTCTTTCACTGCTTTTGTTACATCCATAGTAACAGTACCAGCTTTTGGGTTTGGCATTAAGCCTTTTGGTCCAAGTACACGACCCAAACGACCAACAACACCCATCATGTCTGGTGTAGCAACTACTACGTCAAAATCAAACCATCCTTCGTTTTGGATTTTAGGAATTAATTCTTCTCCTCCAACGAATTCTGCTCCAGCTGCTTGTGCTTCTGTAGCTTTATCACCTTTAGCGAATACTAAAACCTTAACCTCTTTACCAGTTCCGTGTGGTAATACTACCGCACCACGAATCTGCTGGTCTGCATGACGACCATCACAACCTGTTCTAATATGAGCTTCGACTGTTTCATCAAATTTAGCTCCAGCAGATTTTTTTACTAATGTAATAGCCTCTGCTGTGTCATAAAGATTTGTGCGGTCTACTAATTTAGCAGCCTCAACGTATCTTTTTCCTCTTTTCATTTAAATAACCTCCTAGTGGTATTATCGGGAGTTCACCCTCCCACGATATTGTTTACAATTGTTTACTATTCTTCTATAGTGATACCCATTGAACGTGCTGTACCAGCAATCATGCTAATCGCTGATTCTAAAGTGGCAGCATTTAAATCTGGCATTTTAAGTTCAGCAATTTTTTGGATTTCTGCTTTAGAAATTTTAGCAACTTTTGTCTTATTAGGAACGCCTGATCCTGACTTAAGTCCACAAGCTTTCTTTAATAAAACTGCTGCTGGAGGAGTTTTAGTAATAAAGCTAAAACTTCTGTCTGCATATACAGTGATTACAACAGGAATAATTAAATCTCCCTGATCAGCTGTTCTAGCATTAAACTCTTTTGTAAACTGAACAATATTTACACCATGTTGACCCAAAGCAGGTCCAACTGGTGGAGCTGGTGTAGCCTTACCAGCAGGAATTTGTAATTTAATATAACCTGATACTTTTTTTGCCATAATGGCACCTCCTAAAATCTTTTCAATTTTGCTTGTTAAACTTGTTTAACATCGCAACTCTGAAAGTGTTGTGGTATTTGCGGGGGATTCCCTCCCACGTGTTACATTTTCTTTACTTCTGTGAAACTTATTTCTACTGGTGTTTCACGACCAAATAAATCAACATTGATTATAACAATCTGCTTATGAGGATTCATAGCCTGAATAACGCCAACTGTATCCTTCCACACACCTCCAGTAACAACAATGCTGTCACCTTCTACAAAGTCTACAACCAAGTCTTCAGATTTGATTCCCAATGGTCTCATTTCAGCTTCAGTAAGAGGCACAGGCTTAGAACCTGGACCTACGAATCCTGTAACACCTCTGGTATTACGAACAACATACCAAGTGTCATCATTCATCACCATATTGATTAGTACATACCCTGGAAACAGCTTCTTTTGAACGTTCTTTTTCGCACCGTTCTTAAGCTCAACTACATCTTGCATCGGAACTCGAACTTCGAGTATCTGATCTTCCAAATGTCTGTTTTCAATTGTTTTTTCAATGTTGGCTTTTACTTTGTTTTCATAACCTGAATAGGTATGCACAACATACCAATTTGCTTCTGACATAAAATCACCTTTGCCTTAATAAGATTATTTTCCTTTTCTATTGGCAAACCAATATTATTTTACCAGGAAATCAACACCGTATTTGATTATTGTATCAAGTACTGAAATAATCAAACCTAAAATAATTGATATAGCTACCACAGCCGTTGTCTGTTTTGCAAGTGATTTTTGCTCTGGCCAAATAATCTTGTGGAATTCCATCTTAAGACCTTTATACCAGCTCTTTTTTGGAGCTTTTTCTGCATTTGCATTTTCTCCCATATCATTCACTCCTTTAGCTAAACAAAATTATTTTGTTTCTTTGTGTAATGTGTGTGATTTACAGAACTTACAGTATTTTTTCGTTTCCATTCTGTCAGGATGAGCTTTCTTATCCTTTGTCATGTTGTAATTACGTTGTTTACATTCTGTACATGCCAATGTTATCTTTACGCGCACAACTTCCACCTCCGCTTGTTAAAATTTCACTGCTAATTGTAAGCACTGATTTTTAGGCATAAAAAAAAGACCTACTTCCATCGCTAGTCTAATATATCATAATATAACCATATCGTCAACTGTTTTTTCCTATATAGTCTTAGTATTTTATCATGCTATGTTTTATTTTTCAAGGTTTTTTTTAAATATCATCAACTAATCTTCCTGTATCTTAATCTTTTACTAATTTATATCTAATTTATTACTTTTTACTTAATGACAAGTTCAATCAGGTATATTATAATTATCTTAACTAACATTATTTGGGATAAACTGATAGTTATAAGGGTATATACATCAGATAAGCGAAAGGAGGAATTATTTATGTTCGACTTAAACAAATCTAACTCTAGTTCAATGAGTAGATATGATATCCATAAAAAAAGCGAGTTAAAGAATTTGTATCACGCAATCATTAAATTAAATAGAGAATCACCGTTGTATTTAATTGATGTAAATGAAGATGTTCAAAGTGAAATTATCAACATCAAAGAACATGCCCATATTTTAAAAAATATGATACTTGCGATTTCAGAACACGAAGATCAAAGTTCATTTAAAATGTTTAACGACAAACTTTTAGCGTCAGATAATGAGGAAATTGTTACAGCCAATTATATAGGTAACGTAGACGATCTGATTCACGCGCCTTCTTTTCAAATAGAAGTGGAGCAACTTGCTAGCAACCAAATTAATAAAGGTTATTATATGCATAAAGAAAGTAAAAGTCTTTCTCCTGGCACACACTCGTTTCAAATAAATATATTCGGAACCAACTATGAGTTCGAATTTGTAGTAAGTGAGACAGAGAAAAACAAGGATGTTCTTAAAAAAATATCTAATTTAATTAATCGTTCGGATATTGGAATACGTTCACTTATTGAAACACATGAAAATAATGCTGAGCAACGGCTTTCTCTTATTTCAACTTCTACTGGTACCGCGAGTTTTAGTGACATCATCTTTAAGGTTATAGATTTTGGCCCTAGTAGTTCATCTGGTGTGGTAACAAGTTTTGGATTAAATCAAATCTATCAAAAGCCAACTGATTCTAAATTTTCAATCAATGGCATACCTAGAACTTCCTCATCAAATGTTTTTACTGTTAATAAAATTTATGAATTATGTCTTCATAAAACGACAGCCCCTGGGGAAAACGTTACAATATCCCTAAAAAATGATAATAGGTCTATCTACACCAAAATAAAAACATTTGTTGAAGCATATAATAATATAGTTCAACTTGCTAGCACACCATTATCGAAACATTTAAAAAGTTCAAAACTTATAGCTGACTTAGGTAGTATTGCTTTATGTTACAAAAACGAACTGGATTCAATGGGCCTTATTGTTCAGCAAGATGCTTCCATAGAAATCGACGAAAATCTTTTATTAACTAGCATAGATCTTGAGGAGAAAAAAGAAGGTACCTATATATCATTAAGAAGTTTTAGAAATCCTCTTAACAAAAAAATAGATCATATCTTAATAAATCCAGTAGAATATGTTGCTAAAGCAATTGTAACTTATCCCGATACAAGTCACAGATATGATGCTAATATTTATGCCTGTTCGCTTTATAGCGGACTTATGTTTAACCGTTATTGTTAATGTTTTTTACAGTAAAGCAGCATCCGAGTAAATTCGAACGCTGCTTTGTTAATTTCTATAAATATTTATTTTAATCCTACTGCTTTTAAGACTCTTTCTGCATGCAATTTCTTTTCCTTTTATTAGCTATACTTTAGTCAACTTTAATCACATCTACTGATAGCAGGTTGCAAAAAGGTAGTATTCCTTCCTTAAGGCAATGTGAAATCTTAGCACTATCTTTTTCCTTTACCGCACTGTTAAGAGTAGCAATGATGCGATTCATCTCATCTTTATCAATCATAATATCATTTTTCTCCAACAGACTTTTCGTACCATTTACTACCTGAATTACCCAATTTACGCCTTTTAAAATATAATCCAAATAACTAAAAGTATCTTCTTTTTGCTCTCCATCAAGTTCTAAAATTACTTCCTTTATTGCAGGTACAAGTTTTTCATTATACTCTATCACCGCTTTTAAAGCTTCTATTTGTTCATTTTTTACATTATCCATTGTTCTAATGGCTAGATTAACCTAGCCCCTCCTCTCAACTTTTGGTTATACGACTCTTTTGTATTGAAATCAAACGATTTCCTTAATTTATTGCAACCCTGATAAACTATATGTTATAATAATTCTGACACATTAACTATAAAAATAAAGAGGTGATTAAATGTTAAAAATCTACATCTGTGCCCAATGTGGTACAATTAGAATTGTATCAAATAATCATAACAGCTATTGTGTATTGTGTAACACTTCTATGAAACTAACATCAATCAGTTACGAAGATTATATTCGTCTTGATTTGGAACAACGCGATGCTTTTATCAAAAACTATCTAGATAAAAGACCTTAGTATCATCCTATTTCAAGGTCATTCATTATATATGATTAACATTAACTGGCTTTGACCAGCCGTAATTTTTTCCAGTTTACATGTTCCAATACTATTAAATATCTCTTCATACTCTTGTTGATATTCTGCTATTATTAGCCCTGAAAATTGTTTTAATAATTGAATCAATTGAATGCTATCACTTACGGTAAAATACTTTAAAATATCAATAACTGCTACCACATCATAGAAATTAGAAGGAATTTTATCTATTTTGTATGTATTGCGATAAACAGTCTCTTCCTCGTTTTTTGCTTGATAGACTAGTTCAATTCCATCTACAATGAGTTTTGATTGTATTTTTTGATAATTTAACTTGTCAGATGCATTTATTCTCTCCAAAAACAACCCAATGTCCAAAACACTTTCAGCATTAATTTGTTCAAGAAAATACATAAGTGCATGCTTTTTTTCTATGCTACTTATATTTTCTAAACCATAACATACCTTTTTATCTTGCCATACGATTTCTATTATTTTTTCTAATCTTTTTTCGTAGGTATAAAGTGATTTTACTTTATTGTAACCATTTCTCGCTATTTGGATTCTTTCTTCTTCATTTCTCAAATAATATGCAATTTTAGATAACAAATCCTCTTCATTTTCATAGATAACCAAATCAACATCTGGTGTAAAATACTCCAATAATTCACTTTGATAATTCGTAATACAAAATCCACCATTTCCCAAAATATCGAATACCCTTAAAGGAATGCCTGACTCTATCGTCTTAATCGTCATATTTATATTAATTTTACTGCATTTAAATATCTTTGGCATAATAATTCTAGATTCAGCTGCCCCTTTGTTGTTGATATATGGAAAAGCACTCGTATTACTTAGTGTGTATAAATCAAAATTATAATTTTTCGCAAGTTTTTTTACATATCGGTGACGCTCTACTTCAGCGCACTTCTTACCAAGAAATTCTGTCAACATCATTTCTTTCTTCGTAATCTGATAATCTGCATTTGCACTATTCCAACCAATGCTATTACAGAACTCTTCAACCAGTTCATCTCCCACCACTTCATCTAGGAGATTATATCCATAAATATATGATTGCGCCTCTATCACAGCATCTAAATAACCTTTTAGATAGTCTGGCAGCTTTATCTTATCGTAGCTATGCTTATCTTCATACAACGAGCCTACAAAGGAAACATCAGTTGTAAATAACTCTTTATCTTCTTGTGTGACCGCAATGGAATCCCAGAATCTCACATTCGCGCCTAAAGGCATATAATATATTTGTTCTGATTTTTCTTTGTATCGGCTATATAAATTCCGATCAAATATAAAAATATAATTGCACGAATTTGTTACCGTATCTGAATTTAATTGATACCACGGACTATCTACTATCCATGAAATGTATTTCACATGATATAGGTTACATAATCTCGAAATAACAGGAATGAAGTTAATAGAAAAAACGCAATCGTAACTATGTTTCAATAGAAAATCATTTGACATACGTTTCAAATATTCTACGTCATAATCCATGGATTTAATCTTATCTTTTAAAACATCAACCTCATGTCCCATTGCTTTCAGACTCAATTCTAAGTCAGGTTCACAAATATTTCCCCATGAACAGACTAATATCCTCATCTTGCTGTTCCTTTCTTTTAGAATACTACTCAAATGATTTGCTTGCTAAAACTGCCCTCTCTACTTCTTCTAGAACCCCTTCTTTTAGCTCTTTTTCCAGTGCTTCTAAAATTAGCTTTCCTCGGTTTGTCATTTGCAACGCATCTTCCATTTCATCTTCTAGAGATACTCCCAAGTTATTTAGCACTGTATATTCTAATCTTTCTAATTTATGCTGTATATGAAAATAAACTATATTACTTTCAATTTCCTGTGTTACCTCACCAATCTCTTTGGTTATTTTCATCATTTCAGAATTATTATTAGGTTCATTTTGAAGAATCGTCATTAGCCTTTCGTATAAACTTTTTCCCCGTTTTGTATCTTGATACAATTGGTTGTATTGCTCCATAATTTTATCCAAGAACAAGTCAAACTGCTCTTGTTCTAATTCACCTAGACACTCTGGAAGTTTATTCAAATAATTCCTCATATCAAATTCAATTCTACATTTATCTTCTATCGTATCTGACAATGTCCTAATAATGCTACCACGAATCTTTGCTCCACCTTCTGTTGCATCTATTACTTCCATCTCTGGGTACTCTTTAATTTGTTTCTCAAACCATTCTTTGTATATCAATAAATCTCTTGATGTTTTGACCTTTCCTCCGTGAATGTCCTCTACAATAATACTTTTGTTCTCATCTAACGTGTCAGCGCACCCTTCTACTTTCGCTTTTTCATAATATCTTGAGTTATCTGTAAAAGCCAAATCTTGTCCTACCAAAATGATTGTTTTAAATCCCATCATCATCGCAATTGTGTATGCAAAAGTTGCAACTGATGCTCCATGATTACTAGCTTGATAGCTTACTCCCATTTCATTCAAAAAAAGATTGCCAAAACCAAATGCATTATTTATAAATATTTTTTTTCCTGTATGTTTATCAAGAACTTCCCATCTTGATGATTCTGTACAGATTAATGGTATTGACCTCAATTCTTCATTCTCAAAACGCTGTAGAGACTTAATTGCATCGAGTGTGACAAAAACATCAGGAACAATCCCTTCCAAAAGCATACCGTTTAAAGCCGAATCTGTCGCGATTAAAAAGGCATTACCACGTACTTTTTTTAACTCTTTTATATTATTTTTTAGCGATGGACCTGCGGAAACAATAATGACTGGTAAATCAACAGGTATCTCAACACCTACTTTACATATTAATTGATCGATTACTGATACATGTTTTAAAAATTTCATGTTCATTAATATATTTTTAAAGTACCGTTCACTTAATCTTAGTTTGGTGTTGCTGTTTACTTCCACATGTTTTATGACAGTCTGTAATCTCTCAATGTAAGTTTTCGCCTCATTCGGAAAACATGTCCAATAGTTAGGATGTCCAAGAAATTTACAAACTGATAAGTTCTCATATGTAACCAAGGCTTCAACAATTGATTCTAAAAATACGTCATTGATATCTTTAACCAAGATAAATACTCGTTTTCCCAGCAAAGACAAATCAATCCTAGTCATCATCTTCATAAATATATCTATACTTGGTTCATAGATTATAACTATTACACCAGAAGGTGTTCTTTGTAACAATTCTTCTAGTATCATTCCATTCCCCAAACCAAACATGGTAATGGTTGCAATGGATTCTATTTTACCAAGATTATTTATCCATTGTTCTACAACTCTTTTTGGTTCATATCGGCTATTAAAATACCACTCATAATCATTCTTTGTATATTTAATAATCTCCGATCCATCCGCTGCATTTTCAATCTCTGCCATTGAATGGTGCATGGTTTCACTATCATATGCTTTAACAGCTTCGTATAGAAATTCATCATATGCTTTTATTACTTGTAGATTCTGGTGAAATAAATTATTATTATCCATTGTAACCACCTATACCTTCAAAAATTTGCACCAGAATTGGTTGCAGTTCATATTTAGATATATCTAATATATTTACGCAATCTCCAGCATTTAAAGCTACATACATAGCTTCCATCAACCGAATAATAAAAATCACAATTTCTTTATTATCTTGTAACAATAATGTACAAAATGAATTAATATTACTTGCTAGGGTTTGATAATGTACTCTTATCTTCTCGCAATCTTCTTTTAATGCTAATTCATATATTTCATCTAATAAGTCTATACTTTCTTGTAACAATTCATTGAGATTATCCATGTAGAGTACATCCTCCATCACCTATTCTATAACAAATCATCTGTTTTGCTGACATTTTTCCACTATACAAATTATATAAAATAAATAAAGCTGACTTTAAAGTCAGCTTTATTTGCTTCAAACTAAATTTACTGAAGAAGTGATAAAACTCCTTGAGTCTGTGAGTTAGCCTGCGCCAACATAGACTGACCAGCTTGCATAAGAATGTTATTCTTGCTGTATTTAACCATTTCAGAAGCCATATCAACGTCTCTGATTCTTGATTCAGCAGCCTGAGTATTTTCAGATGAAGAATCTAAGTTAGAGATTGTATACTCTAATCTGTTTTGAACTGCACCAAGTTTAGAACGTGATGTAGAAATCTTGTTAATAGCAGTTTGGATAGCTGAAAGTGCTGAATTTGCTTTTCCGTATGAAGATACAACTAAGCTACCAACTCCAAGTTTATCAGCAGTAATTTCAGAAAGAACGATTCCGATACTCTGGTTCTTGTTAGCTCCAACCTGTAATGATAAAGTCTGATCAGCATTGAATAAGTCTTTCTTATTGAACTGAGTTGTATTAGCAATTCTTGTAATTTCAGAAGCTAATGCATCAACTTCATCTTGAATAGCGTTTCTATCAATTGTCTGGTTTGTATCATTAGCAGCTTTGATTGATAATTCGCTCATTCTTTGTAACATTGAATGAATTTCATTTAATGCACCTTCTGCTGTCTGAATTAAAGAAATACCATCTTCTGCGTTGTCAGATGCTTGATCAAGACCTCTGATCTGATTTCTCATTTTTTCTGAGATTGAAAGACCAGCTGCATCATCAGCTGCACGGTTAATTTTGTAACCTGATGATAACTTCTCTGTTGATTTTGCTAGAGCTCCTGTTGTGATTCCTAACTGTCTGTTAGTATTGGCTGCAGCCATATTGTGTTGTACTACCATAATTAAATTCCTCCTTGAATTTGTTGCAACTTCCATGTTGCATATTTTATTATGTAAATTACCAATCACTAATTTGATTAGCTATGATAATCATACACCGTAACCCATTATTTCGTCAAGAACTTTACTTTTTTTTAATAATTCTTAACTACTTGTAATATATATCGACATAATTTTTTAAAACTTTATAGCTAAATTACTTTTTTTGATCTAAAAATTGTGGAGAAATGTAATTTGTTTTTTGCATCGTATCATAATACTGTCCAGCTGCTCTCTTGTTTTGTTTAAACTTTTTCACTTCCTGTTTAAATAAGGAGAACTGTTGCGATATGATTTGTCTGTTCTTTTCTTCAACCTCTTGAATCTCCACACTTTTATCTGTAATAAGGGCAATGCACTTTTGCATTTCTTTGATTTCTTCTGCATGTTCATTTTTATGGACAGAAATCTCTTGTTCAACACGCGAATACAGAGCTTGAAATCCATCATCTAGAAGATTTAACTCGTCAATCAACACTTGTTTTTCGTCTAATGTTTTTTCATAATCTGCCATGTTCGTCTTGATATCTTTAATAATTTCTGCTTGTTTTCTATTAACATCCATTATTTTATCTAATACGATTATCTTTTTTTGCAAACTGTCCTTCATAATATTAATGTAATTCGTACCCTGCTCCATTCGACACCTCCATACATGATTTTTATCGAGCTACTTTCATTACCTCTTTCCATGTATCCTTCATTGTTCTTAGGTGTCCTAAAACTTCTTCTAGAATTTCTTTATTCTTTTGTATGTTAGCCTCTGATAATCGTTGTGAAATATATACATAAACATTCTCAAAATCTTGCGCCACTGGATAGTCAAAATTAAGTGTCGCTCTAAGTTCTGTAATGATTGCACGACATTTTTTTATGTTGTTGTTTGCCTTTTCTATATTATTTTGCTCTATTCCAAGAATTGCAATGTTGCAAAACTTAATTGCACCTTCATAAAGCATAAGAGTCAACTCACCTGGGGTCGCTGATTTGATTTGATTGTTTTTATATGTTGCATAAGCATTTGGTAACGCCATTTACTTTTCCTCCTAAGAACTACTTCCTAACAAGCCTGCAAGAGCTGAACTATTTTTTTGCAATTTCGCTAGCGCTGTTTCCATTGCTGAGAATTGAGAATAATAACGATCCTCCATTGCAGTAAACTTTTTCTCCAACTTTTTAATCTCATCTTCATAGTCATCAATCTGACTATCCATTAATTTATCATCATAAACTTTGTCAGAACTTCTAATTCCATCAATAAACTTATATCTTGTACCAAGTTTGGTATACATCTCTTTTGCAAGCGAAGTAAAAAAACTCACTACCGTTTCAGGATCTGATGTAATCGCACTCATTAATTTATTTGATTTTGACGATGTTTTACTGTCTTCGGAATTTCCATCTATATGATACACTCCTTTTTCATCTGCATCGGTACTAAAGTATGAAGCAGTATCAATACCAAAGCTTGAAAGGCTATATTTTTGTCCATTTATGGTGAAAACAGATTGCATCGTTGATTTCATCATGGTGGTTATACTACTTAACGTATCATCTCTTCTTAAAATCGAATCTTTGATTTTGGCTTCCCATTTTTTAATTTGATCCTCAGTCATCGCTTCTTTTTCTTCATCTGTAAGTGGTTCATACCCTTTTGCACTATCCGCATTATACGCGCCATCCATCGCCTTAATGATTTCATTATATTGCGTAATAAAGTTCTTTATTGTATCATACATCCCTTGATAGTCGCGCTCTGTCGAAATTGTAACTGTTTTATCCACTGTTTTACCATCTGCACCAGTAGTCGTCCCAGTTTCTTGCCTTGCAAGGATATTAAGACCATTGATACTAAATGAATTAGAAGAGGAGGTAAATTCAGCCCCATTTAATACAATCTTAGCATCTTGACCTTCGATCTTTACAGCACCATTATCTACATCCAATCCTAATGCACCAAGTACATTTTTACCATCTGCGTCGGTAGAAGTAATCGTAAAATTCGCTTCCGCTCCACTGGCCTTTGAATTAACAAATATACGTTGGTTGGTTGCATCAAAGCTAGCACCAACACCTGCCGCCTTTAATTTAGTTAATACTTCACTAATCTTTGTATCGCCACTCACCTCGATATTGGTAGTTGTCCCAGAACCAGTTGTTACCTGAATTGTTCCAGTTCCACTTGCTGTATAACCAGTTAATTGACTTAACGTAGAACTCTCGGTTAATTTTGTATTATCTAAGCTTGAAATTTTTGCACCTGTCAAATACCCTGATTTAGCTAATTGTTTCACCGCAAGCTCTTGTGTTCCTGTAATCGCAGAACTGCTTGCCGTGATGGTAGCTACACTAGAGTCTGAAATCGTAGTTGCTTTATTCGCATAAGCTGTTGTGAATCTTAAGTTGTCTATTGTCCCTGTATACAAAGAATATAGCTTAGAGTTTAACGAATTCCAAGCCTCTACTTTCCATTCAAGTTTTGTTTTTTTCTTCTCAACGGCTTCTACCTTGGTTCTTTGAGCCTTCATTAATTGTGATATTATGGAATCGGTATCCAAGCCCGAATACATTCCCGTCAATCTTAGCGCCATACATCTTCCCTCCTATAACTTTTCATCTACAAGTAACCCAGCAGCCTCCCAAACTTTAGTAATCATTTCAAGTGTTTTCTCAGGAGGAATTTCCTTTAGAACTTCCTTTGAATCTTTGTCAATAATTTTAATTGTTACCCGATTCGTTTCATCATGAATCCCAAAGATTGCTTCTGTGTTTTTATTTAACTTACTATTAATTTCACTGATTGATTTTTTTATTTCACTATTTGTAATATCATTTGCATGATTTACTACTGACTTCTCATGATTTAATCCATCCAAAGCATCCGTTGTGATACCTTCCACCCTATCGCCAGCTCTCCCACTTATAACCTGCTGCACTGGTTTTACATTAACTTTTGTACTACTTCCCTGGTACGCATTCTTGTTAACTAAGTCAAGTTCCATCAAATCACCTCCGTGTGACTTTTGAAGGTAGATTGCCTCTACCTATTTATGAAGATTACTTATTTGTTATTATATCGACATTTTTCATATAAACTTAATAGGAACATTATAACAATATTCCATTACTTTTTAAATAGTTTATTTAATTCTTCAAGTCCTGCTACTTCAACTGCTTTGCTATTTTCCTCTTGAATTTGAAGATATAATTCTTTGCGATATATCGATACATCCTTTGGTGCACTGATACCAAGCTTTACTTGATCACCTTTTATCTCTAGCACTGTTATTTCTATATTATTGTTAATTACAATTGCTTCATTTCTTTTTCTAGAAAGGGCCAGCATTTTATTCACCCGCCTTTTCTTGCTTACTTTTAAACACCTCATATACTGGATGTTTTACGAGATATTCCTCATTCTCTACTACTATTTGACATGCTTTACGCGTTATGGCATTAATAATGATAGGAGCTTTTAGATTTACACTCATTTCTTCAATCTTAGCTGGTATTGTTAGTGTCACCAGCACTAGCATTTCGTCTGAGTCTAATTCTCCTAATGGCTTAAGTAATTCGTCATTGACAGTGGGATTATATTTCCCATCTGCAAGCAACGGATTAATAACTGGTATCGCAAACCCTGGTTCTTCCACGGATTGCAACCAAGAGATTCTAGCATTATCTTTTTTTTCCTCATCAAATATAATCAAAAAGTTTTTTAAATCTGGAAAACCAATAATACCATTTTCAAAATATATCCTCTTATCTTCATCAACTAAGATATTTCCAAATAATTTTGTTTGTATCGTCATCTTCTTCTCCTTTTTATCAAATAAAGTGTCTGCCTTGCAGACACTTATTTTTTATAGAAAATCTAATAATGAATTTGAAATTATCTTGCTTGTTGCCGTAAGTGCAGCATTATAAGCAAGGCTAGCTGCTTCCTGATTAATAATGGCATCTGATAATTCTATTCCAATATTTTCTTCTGATAGCGTTTTTAAATTTGTCTGTTGCTTTAAAGCTCTCTCCTCAACCAAGGAAAGACGACTTAACTTACTACCTACCTCAGTTTTCGCTCTCGTTATAGCCCCCACATATCCATTAAAGTTAGTAATACTTTGTTCTGCCAAACTCTGCAATTTGTTTTTGGAATAAGTCTGTTCCTTTTCAACTGCATCTAGCATGGATTGAATGTACTCTTTTTTATTGCTATACTGTGAATCCTTTAACATAGCTTCTAATTGTTCTTTCTTGGTATCCGCAGCAATAGCCGCTTCAAGTGCAGCAATCATGTCATCTACATCTCTGCCAATTGAATGATCAAATACATCCTTTGCTTCTGTATTTACTGTAATTGTCTGATTAAAATTAACCGTATAATTGATACTTTGAGCCACATCCTGATTGGTATATTCTGCTCCCGTCACTAAATTCGTACAATCAAAATAATGTTCTGGCTTTAGCTCACCTTCTCCAAAACCAGTCTTTTCGTAGGTAAAGCTAATTGCATCATCTCCACAATTTTGTAAAGACTGATATACTCCAGCACCTAAAATCAGTTCTCCAGTCTCCTTAATAAAAGTAATCCCTTCTGCAGAAGTATTTAAATAAGCTGCATCATTGCCACCAGCATCACTTAATGAAACCGCATTTACCGTAACAGTTTTAGATGCAGTTACTTTATTTCCATCTAATTCATAGTTAAAATTACCAACAACCGTTCCGCTGGAATCGCTAATGGTTACAATTCCAGTAACCGAATCTACAGCTGCACTGTAACTGCCGCCGATTGAATCTGTTCCATCGATTGTAGCACTTACAGTCCCAGTGGCCGCATCAAGTTTTACATTTGCTTTTACATAACCAGTCGTTGAACCTGATATGGCAACTGTAAGATCTGTACTTAACTTGCCAGATGATGAATAGGTCAAACCTGTTGCTGTCGGATCTGAGTTTTCTGATAAATCTCCATAGGACAAACGCATACGATACAACGTATTGTTTTTTACTGTGTTTTGATCGTATTCGGTATCAGTAGATGCTAAAATATCATTTGAATTCACATTAACCGCACCTGATACATAATTAATACTCTCTACGTCCGTACCTGAAAAACGTTCTGTTATGCGATAACTCGCAGAAGTATCTTCTTTCTTAAATGCCAAATCCATATTGGTTTTATGGCCTGTTAACAAACTTCTGCCCGAAAGATCAGCATTCCCTTCTGAATAAATTTGTTCACGAAGAGACTGATACTCAGCTAACAAGTCTTTCTTTTCAGATAACGAATATTGACCTGAGGATAACTTTGTCGCAAGTCCTCTTATCGCGGATGCACAAGTCTCCATATTAGCAAGTGCAGTTTGTGTATTTTGAAGCCAAGTCTTAGCATCTGGTATATTTTTCTCATAATATTGATTTAATGTACCTAAACTACTTTTTAAACGTAAAGCACGAATTGCCACTACAGGGTCTTCCGATGCTCTTGTAATTTTTTGTTGCGTTGCAACTTGTGTTGAAGCTCTATCATGTAATATTTTATTTACATTTAAATTGTTCAGAGAATTGTTTGTCATCATTTTATTCGTAATTCGAATTCCCATATACTACACCTCCTATACTCCCGTTTCATTTATTAATTTATCATACATTTGTTGCATGACAGTAACTAGTTTACATGACAAATCGTATGCATTCTTAAATTTCATTAAATTAACTGCTTCCTCATCACCATCTACACCAGAAACTGATAGTCTTTGATTTGTTATTGTTTTTAAAAGAGTATCATATTTTCCTGAGAAAGTAGTGGATTTTTGAGCATCTACTGCTGTATCCGAAACAAGACAAATCAAGAAACGTGATGCGTCACCGCCTCGAAATGATAATATACTCGTATTGTTTTGCGCCTCATAAAGCTTGTACAAAACATTTCCAGAAGACGGTTCGTCGTTCAGCTTTGTAGTTGTTCCAAGTAACAAAGGATTCTTTAGCATTGCACTTGACACTTTTAAATTTGCCGCGGTTAAATAATAATAACTATCTTCTCTATTATCTTGGACTAATGTGTAGTTATCAGCATTTTTCCCCACCAAAGATGAACTTACACTACCCTTTATCTGATAGGTGTACATTTTGGTTGCAGGATCATAGGAGTAGCTATCATAATCGTATTTCACACCATTTATATAAATACTTCCTGTTGCTTGAGGTGTAGCAGTCTCTCCATTATCCGCAACAACTGACACTGAGGATATACCTCCTGCCTGTGTGATGGATGCAACGGCTCCAGATAAAGCGAAATCATATTCAGCTCCTGTAACCGAAGTCCCTGTATAAAGAATTCCACCAACATCTCCGGCTACATTAAAACCTGTTATTAATATGTTGTTAACTGTCTTTGCAAAATTTCTAGCAAATTCATTTATTTGAGACATATAATATGGAATGCCACAAAAATCCACACTTCTGCCAACCTCAGCCGTTTTCCCCACCATAGAAGGAGTTAATGTTGTATTATTACTTGTAATATTAAAGGTATATTCATATTCACCAGTAGCAGAATTGTAAGTAGCCGCAAACGAATCGTAACTATATTCTTTGGTTCCTAGTTTAATCGTGCCTGAGCCATTTAAATTTAATTGTTCTAGGTTACTATAGGTTAAACTCGTAATTGTAACTTTCGTATTGTTTGCATCCACAGGTGTTATTGATTGAATCTTTCCCGAGAAATTATTTGCATTGTTACCATCTCTTAGATCAATAAGCGCCTTAAGTTTTCCACTGGCTCCTGAAGCAAGCACATTGAATTGATTTCCGCTTGTCCATTTTACATCATAAAGACCTTCTACATCGGATTGATTCACTTTATCTGTTCGGGCAACGCATTCTAACTCGTTATAACTATCATTATCTACTAATTTTTGACCTAATATACTAACCGCAAAATTTGTTGCCCCACTCTTCATTCCCTGACTATTCAAAATTTCTGTTTCATTTACTTCCACTGGTACAATTTCAGACAACTCATCTATCAGTAAAGCTCTTTGGTCACGCAACGCACTCGCATTTCCTCCAGCTAACTCAGACACATTTATTTGTTGATTTAAGCTATAGATTTGCTGTGCAATACCATTAATCTTATCAACATAAGTTTTTACTTCTTCATTCAAATCTTCCTGTATTTTTTCAAGATTTGTGGATAAGTCATTAAAGTACTCGGCAAATGTTTGTGCATCATTTACAAACTGCGTTAATGTAGACACCTCTAACGGAGTTTTAGCAGCTTCTTGCATTGAATTAAAAAAAGTATTTAATGCACTCACATAACCCGATGTCTTTTTTGACTCATGAAAAAGATATTGCAACTGCTCCATATAGTAATTCTTTGTACTATATTCTCCATATCCTGTATTGGTAGACCAATATTTAGAATCATAATAACTATTTCTGATTTGTTCAATTCCTGTAACCTGGACACCCATACCAATTTGACCATAAGTTGCGTAGGCTCTTAAAGCCTCTGTGGGAGTCTGTTTGGCAGATTGTCTTGTATAACCATCAGTTTCGACATTTGCAACGTTATTACCAGTAACACTAATTTGTGTTTGATATGTATATAACCCCGATGTAGCGATGGTTAAACCTAAAAATGTAGATGGCATATTTTTTCCCTCCTATCAACCGTTTCCTAACGAAGTAACAATATGTTCAAGCATTTCACTAACCACATTAATGTACCTGGAACATGCATTATAGGCATTTTGATATTTAATCATATTGGTTAGTTCTTCATCCGACGAAACTCCCATAACCATTTGTCTGTTATCATCAAGTCCCGAAACGGTCGCCGCCTGCGAATCAGCAAAACTTTTATAAATATATCCCAGATTACCAACATCTGTAACCAACTTAGAGTAATAATCCTGAAAGTTTGATTTTGCTGTTGCATTTGGATTAAGAGCTAAAATCTTCTGGCTAAATACAGCATATAGTGCTTCTCCCAATGGCAGATTCACTGAGCCATTTGCTTTATAAAACGGAAGTTTTCCTACATCCGTCAATACTGCTGGATTCACTGATAGATTTTCAACAGAATACAACGTATTACTCTTTAATTCATCTTCTTCATTATAAACATAGCAAACTTGTTCTTCTCCACTTGCATCTGTATATGTGTATTTGGTATAACGTTGCATTCCTGTCCTTGAAAAAAGTTCCGTACCAACTGTTCCATCTAATGATTGCCCACAGTTTTTTAAATCAAGTACCCTATACGTTCCTCCAACGGTTAATGTATTTCCATTGGCATCTGTCCAAGCTTGTCCAGGTTCCACTGTCATTGAAATATCAGGGCACATTATATCATTAATAGCGGTCACTACCCCATGAATTAATTGGTCAAACTGCGCAAGCGTACTCATCATACCTGACATACCTGTATAATTATTATAGTAATCTTTGGCAGCTGCATACGCCTTATCTCCATCTGTATAGGTATCTCCATCAATTGTCCAGCTTCCTGTTAGCCAATTACCTGATTCATCCTGATACTTTTCTTTCACTGGCACATCTAAATAATTTGTTGTCTCGCTTCCTCTATGAAGCATTAATGCCTTTAGCTTTCCAACATCCGTATCCATTGAAGTAGATATAATAGCACCCATATTAAATACATTCATATCTTTATAGTCTGGCCATGTTGGCGTTACAAAACCAGTAACTTTATCAGTGGAATAACCCATCTCATAAACAAAACTTTCTCCTACCAATGGAACACTTTCTGCCTTTACAATCACTACACCGTTTGGCTCTTCTACATAACTAATATTAATTAATCCTGAAAGTTCATCTAATGCTGAATTTCTAGCATCTCGAAGATCATTGGCATTCTCTACTCCACCCGCTTCTATAAATGCAATTTTTTCATTTAATTTGTAGATTTTATTAGCCAGCTCATTAATACGGTCTACGGTATCTACAATTTGGTCGTTCAAATTATACTGATATTCCTTTAATAGGGAATAAACATTTTGTGCATCTTCAATGAATTCAACTGCTCTTTGTTTCAAAAGAGTCTGATAAGATGTATCGGAAGGGTCTTTTGCTATCTCATTAAATGCTTCACTTAACCCTTTAAGAGAATTACTAAACTCACTTCCTCCTAGCGTTCCTAGTATGGATTCTATCTCATAATATGTTGTATAACCAACATCATAAAAATTAGACCGACCCGATTCTAATCGATATGCCTGATCTAAAAAAATATCTCTTACCTGTCTTACTTGTGCGATTGTTGAACCAATACCAACCTGTTGAGAGCTTACTGCTCCATGTTTAATTGTATTATATAAAATATCTGATTGTACAACCTGTTGCCTAACATAACCGTCAGTACCAATATTGGCCAAGTTATGTGCAGTTGTATTTAATGCGTTCTGACTTGTTTGTAAGCCAGAAACTCCAATGTATAGGCTGCCCATTCCACCCATGTTTGTCACCTCGTTATACTTTCTTATTGCTTGGCATCAAAGCCACTCGTATTAATAAGTACGTCTCCTTTGTTATAGGCATCCTTGCCATAGTTTGCTGTCTCCGGCGCTTTTCTCATGCTGTGATAAAGATTAATCTCAAATCCAACCATCTCAAGTGAATGTTCAAGCAGCATTCGATTGTTCTCATTTAACGCTGCCATCGTTCTAAGTGTTGCACTTAATTTATCATGTGTCTCAGCTAATTTATTCTGTTCACTTGGCTGGTTTTCTAGCATTTGAATTACATTTTTTATATTTAAAGACTCCACATCCTTGTTTAACACAATTGCAATATCATTGACTGTCTCTTTTCTTTTTTGTTCCAAATTATTGATAACTTCTATAATTGGCTGTTCCTTATCAATGATTTCTTGTAGTTTTTCGATGTTTCCTTCGACAATGACTGGTGTTTTTTCTTTTGATAACTCAATCAACTTTTCATATTCCGTATTTTCATTGTCTAATACATCAATTAGTGTTTCCATTAAACTTGACACTTGATTTCCTCTTTTCTGCTTCTCAAATTATCGATGTATCTTACTGTTTAAATTGCTAGAACATTAATTTGTTATAACTATCAATTACTTTGCTTGCAAATTCATCTGCAGTCACATTGTAATTTTTTGAATCAATTTTGTTCTTAACTTTGCTTACTAATTCTTCACGTACATCTTCTATTTCTGATACTGCTTTCTTTGCTATCTGATAATCAAGAGCAGTCTGGGAAATTTCTAATTTATCATTTTTACTTGAAACTGTATTTTGCTTCACTCCACTTGTTTTATCGGAAGTATATAATTTATTTATTTTATGATAGGATTCTATTCTCATGTTAACACTCCTTTCTACTCTTCAACTAATTCTTAACTTATTTATCGGCTTTTCAAGCTAATACTTTAGTACTTTTTAAAAATCGATTGGAGCATTTTCTCAAATAAGATTTTGAAAACTTTAAAATTGGCAGGTATAAAGGCGTATGAAATGATTGTATCTCATACGCCTTAATGATCTTATTATTATTTTGTTTTCTAGATTACCGTTTGATAATTAAACTCCCACTTCAGGTATTCTTCCTAAAGCTTGTTGTATTTATCACTTTTTCCTTTTGCTTTTTCTACTGGATACTTCCCATTATTCTCTCTAATTTTCTCTTGAACAATTACGTCCAAGTCAAGCCCACATGCATCTGCCATAAGAACACAGTAGTTCACAACATCTGCTAGCTCCTCTTTGATTCTTTCCTGCTTTCCTTCGTTAGAAACGTCTTCTCCACTCCACTGGAATACCTCAAGAAGTTCTGAGGCTTCAAGAGAAATAGATATTGCCAAATCCTTTGGATTGTGAAATTGCTTCCAATCCCTATCATCTCTGAATTTTAAAATTTGCTTTATCGTCTCTTCTGTCATTTTACTTCTCCATTTCAATGTACTGACTTAAGTATTCTCTCAAATCAACATCACATACATACAGATATGTTCCTCTTATTCCTCGCGTCATCAAAACGTAATATACGTTTGTAATATACTCCAGTAACTCCTTATAAGTCGCTGTACGTTTCCCGTTTTTATCAAAGTAGCATTCTGGACGCACAAAAATCTGGCTAGTCTCCTTATCATACCCGATATCATTTCCAAGGATTACAAAGGCATAATTAAGATCATATCCCTGAATAGAATGAATACATCCAACTTCATCAAGTGCCTCTGGCGTATGAACCCAACCTTCGGTACAGTGGTTCCACATTCTCTTTATGCCTTGAATCTCAATGTCTTTCTTTGTCTGATCTTTTTTACTAATCCATTCCCATGCATAACCAGCAAGCATTCGAGACAAACCATATCCTGACTCTTTTTTATACATATCCTTCTCAAATTTCGAGAAATCAGAATACAACTTTAAATCGTATTTATCAGACTTATATTTATTAGTGCAAGATCCAGCAAGCATATCTTTTACAAAATCTATGTAATCATTTCCACCTCGCACACGCATCTGTGTACGCAGCGTAAAATACGCTATCATTCGATTCCTAAACGCATCTTCCATCTTTTTATCAAAGCGCTCATAATCTATTCCTGATGGTCCAACAACCTGCATACTATCATAGAATAAAACTGTACAATTCGACTGTTTAAGTACCCAATCGAGTTCATCCGCCTCTGTTGTAAGTCCAAGCTGTTCACATTTCTTTTTAAAAATCCCCATATAAGATATATTCTTGTATTGATGAAGCCTATGTGCCTCATCTACAAGTAAAATATCGTATTTCTTCTTTGTAACATCCGCAGGTGAAAGCACTTGCGTTGGAGACAATCCATATATGCTCTTAAAAATGTGCTTCATAGTCTTTCTAAGCGATGTCTGCGGTACTACAAAACCAATTTGTTTTTCTGTGAATTCTTCGCAATCTGCCAAATACTTCATCAAATAGACTGCTACAACCGTCTTACCACTACCAGGCATACCATTAACTACTACACGATTGACAGAACCGTCTTTTATCTTGATAAGAATATCCTCAACCGCTTTTCTTTGTCCATCATTCAACTCTTTGTATGGAGAGTATTTGAATAGATCAGAATTCTCTATTTCCTCAAGGGAACGTTTTACTAACTTCTCCCTCTGCAATTTTCTCCATAGTGCTTCAAATTTCTCATCGTACTCTTTTTTCTGATAATACTGTTTATCCGCGATACCAGCATTTTTATTAGTAACTTCAAACAAATCATCTGCCACAATATACTGAATCAACTTAGATTCATAGTCAAAAGTTACCGACTGGTTGAACATCTTGGAGTAGATGAAATGAACCTTATCAAAGATTCTTTTTTCTTCATTTGTAGCATGCTGTACCATTCTGGTTTTCACATGATTCGACTCACCAATATATGCTTTTTTTCCATTCTCAAGAATGTACAGCATCGGCCAGTTGTCCAAATATTCTTCATTACTATATTCACTTTTTTTAAAATCGCCCTTAATGATTTTAAACATAATTTAGTCTCTTTTCTTTGTTTTCTCTATTTTAAATCGCTACTCAACACTGAGTAAATTTCATTTTTTTTGTTTCTACAGCTAATACTGTAAAGTTCATATAATCATCCATATAAAAAGCAATACACTAATAATATTATATTCCCTAATAAGAATAGTTTCAACGAGTATTTATTCAGTAGTTTTAGAAATAGTAAATCCACCTCATTCATATCAACCTTTTCCATTATTTAGCCTACTTCAACATATCTCTTTACTCACAAACTTTATCTAACTCCAGTATGATTACTTCTCCCTATGGCATTTCTATTTGCTTCTGTGGATTGAAAAAAGACATCCGAACTAGTATTTCTACTAGACACGAATGTCTTAACGGTCTCGTCTTAAGTTGCTCCTTGATTCAAGATATAACTCATCTTCATTCATATTCTAAATTGCTAAAGCTTTTACACATCATGTAATTTCTGACATAAATATGACTACGTTTTTTTGTAAACAAATGCACATTTACTCTTTTACAGATTTCATCGTTGGGAAATCATACCGATTAATTTATATGTCTCTGTAACTCTTCGCATCCCTATTTTAGGATATTCTTTATTTGCCATTATTTTATAAATCTTCACAACTATTTATAAGTAGTCGTATATCTGTCGTAAGATGGTCGTAAGCTTTATTCTGTACCAATTTGAGCTTTCTTTTGCGTGTTGAAATATGCTTCAAAGTTAATTAATTCTGCTTTCTTTAAGTCCTTTGTTGCCTCTGCATATATGTCCATGGTCGTTTCTGCATCTGCATGACCTAAAATATCCTGCATAGCCTTAATATTAACCCCCGCTTCACACATTCTGGTCGTAAACGTATGTCTAAGTGAATGATTGCTAAATCTAGGAAGTGTTATTGCCTCTTTTTCACCTTTATCAAGCACCTCATAATTACAATCACGAATAATTCTTCTGAGTGCCTTATTAAGTGTTCCTTGATGCTGAACACCACCAAAACGATTGATAAAGATAAAATCTGTATATCCATCAACTACTGCATTACAATCTAGTCCACATTCTTTCTGGTATTCCTTTTCCATCAAAAACGCTTCTTTTACTTTTGGTAATATAGGAATTGATCTTTCTCCTGCTTTTGTCTTTGGTGTATTGATTGAAAAACCGCATCTTTCTTCTCCACCCTTATCATAATAAACAAGAGTATGATTAACGCTAATTGTTTCATCTTCCAAGTCTATATCACACCAACGTAAGCCAGTAATTTCTCCCACACGCATACCCGTCCACAAAAGAACTGTAAATATCGGATACCATCTATGATACTGTCCTTGATCACTTAGAAAATTTTCAAATAAATCCTGCTCTGGAACTGTTAAAGCTCTTCTTTTGTCTGAATCATTATTATGTGCTTTTTTCAATTCCTTTAGTGCATTATCTGATGGATTGTAACGAAGGTAATCATCTTCAACGCCTAACTCTAATACTTGATGAAGAACTGTATGTATGTTGTCTATAGTTGCTGTCTTCAAATGCTGTGAATCTGAAAGATGATTATAAAAAGCCCTAACATCTGACCTCTTTAAATCTGCAACTTTCATTTCTCCAAAATCCAGTTCAACAAATTGAGTATACATATATTTGTAATTCTGAAAAGTGTTATGTTTCAAGCCCCTTTTCAACTGCATCCAACGATAATATAAGTCATTGATTGTAATATCGTTCTTGTCTGCCCTAATACCGTCTAAAACATCCCTTAATACATCAATTTGCATTTCTCGTAATTCATCAAGTGTCTTAGCATAAACAGAATGTCGTTTTCCTTTTTTATCTCTCCACTTGTATTCAAAGCTTCCGTTTGCTCTCTGGTATTCTCCTTCCTTCAAAACTCTATTTTTATTATCTTTTCGTCTCTCTACTGCCATGATAATTCCCCTTTCATAACGATAAAGAGAACACGCTTAAGCACATTATAACTCAAGCGTGTTCTCATTGTCCACATCAACATAACATCACTAAGTAATTATATTGAGTACGTCTTTTCTAAATATTCATCAAACATCTTACGTTTTATCAATCTCTTGCTACCACACCAGATCACGAAACGACAATTTTTATCGTTAGTCAATTCTCTTAATTTGTTAATACCTATACCAAAATATGCGGATGCTTCTTCTAACGTAAGGTTTGATTTTTCCCATATAGGAACTTCTTTTGCCATAAAGACACTCCTTCACTAACGTGATACTAATCATTAAAAGAAATACCATCCAAATTATCAACTTCTACAAATCCATCTATATTTTCTAACGCTCGTTGCTTCAAATTATTATAATCTATATATTCACTTGCAGGTATTGAAAAAGATTTATATTCTCCATCTTTTTTATAATGATATACAATTACATCTAATCTTCTTAAAAGCTGATCTATTTTATCCCGATCTCTTTTCTCATTTTCAACCATAGAAGAATATACCTCATCTGGTGGAAATATTGATGTAATAATGCAAGTTGTCCACAAATTATATGTATTAGTATATCTACAATGTGTTTGTGTCCTGCTGTACTTGTCCAGAATAGTTAATAACTGTCCATACCTCATATTGCCTTTAAATTCATCGAGAAATATAATTGGTGGTGCACCTTGCTCAATATAGAAATCAAAACCACCGTTTTCAAAATCTGTAGTCATATAAACTTTTTCTGGTGAATACTTCTCACATAATTGATAATAATAATATGTCTTTCCACTGCCCGAATTTCCAACATGCCATTCATTATTTACTTCTTTTATTAAAGGAGTTTCCTTTATACGTCTACCAATATATGCGGATTTTATCATTTTCTCATATTTTCGATACCGAAATGAAGTATCAAAAATATCTTCTGGCGTCAATCCATCATTTAATAATTCCTCAATTTCATCAAGATCATTTCTTTTCCCTTGATTATCTTGTATTACATCTATCCCCTTTACACATAATACTTGTTCTCCCTTTTCCTCATATTTACCTTCTTTTAGCAGATATGATTTCAAAGAATCTTTCCCCCCCAATTGCGGTTCTATATGAGTCTTAAATAAAACATCTGACACTTTTTTCAATGTCGTTGTATTACCATAGCAAGCTATATGGGCATGATAGCAACCATCCAAAGAAACACATACCACAACACCTGCTTTTCTTCCTTTTCCACTAGTTTCCCATAATTCTATAAATTTATCTGCAAGATATTCTGGATTCTCATACTCCTCTTTTTTTAGTCCTGCATTTTCCATATTTGTAACATGAATAGTTCCAAACCAACATCGCCCTCTTGTATTCAGGGAAAATGCCATTTTAATCACACCCCTTTCTACAGTTACAAATCCAATGTGACTTTATATTCCAGTATTTTCACCAATTACTGAACCAAATTACAATCACATAAGTGAGTGGGTAATACTAGCCACTCACTTATGTCAAAGAGCAGGCTTATGGCTTCGCCACCGCCCACCCTTTGACAAAACACTATCAATATATCAATCCCTTTGCAATCAACAATTGTTTTAATTTTTCTGGTTCATTCAAAAATGGAATTTGAATAATATCCATTTCTTTCTCGGGCATAGAAATATAACCACAACATTTTGGAAGATGAATACTTTTATCGATCTCGCAGTTAGGAAATAACATAGTTGCACTTTCTGTTGAAATAGTTGAACCCATGTACATCTTTATCCCAAATTGTTCTCGAATTGCGGTATCTAAAACTTTACTATTAAACTGTTGTGATATAAAAAACAATTTATAACCAAAACTTCTTCCCATAAATGAAATGTGACTTATTTTTGCCATCAATTCCTTAAATTCTTTATTGTCTTTACTTAATGCGTAGCTACTAAATTCATCAAAAATAAGATACTGTTCTGATTTAGTTCTTTGCTCTATCGTTTCTAAAAAAGAATTATAAAAAGTTTCTAACAATTCATCACAATCCTTGTATTCCGCATAGTTGGAAATAATACTATCCCAATCTCCACCTGCTTTAAAATCACAAATACTGATAGACTTATGTTCAGACAAAAGTTGATTTACGATCATTTGTGCAAGTACAGTTTTCCCACCACCAGTAATACCAGATAATAGTATATGTGGCACTTTATTGGTGTCCCAGAAAAATGGTGTTTTAACACCATTTTTCCAAGATTCCATGCTATATCCCAGTTTTATTAACATGTTTTAACTCTGCTTCTAATTCTTCATCACGCAAAATCCCACCAGACTTATCAATTTTATGCCGTACTGTTTGACGATACACATTTGCAAACGGATGCAAGTCACATTCCCATTCTGCATAGTATATGTACACATTCGCATAATCACTTCCCACTGAATATGTTGCAAACACTCTCCAATTAAGACCATAGTATCCAATATACTCCTTAAATTTAATTAGCAACAATCTAATAAGTTCCTGCAATTCTGCTTCTTCTAAAACATGATCTGGCACAAAACGAATTCCTACAGCAGGTACATTTCTGAATAAATTGTTTCCCAATTGTATTTCAAAGCCTGCCTTAGCATAAGGTTTTGTTACCATTTTTATATCATTAGCTAACGTAATATCGAATGTATGTCTTATCTGTGGTTCTCTAAAAACCGCACTGACAAACTTCTTAACATCTTGCTTTAACGCTAAAGTAACACCTTCCACATCATAATCCATATGTATTATCTTCTCAATTGCCAAACCCAATCCAATCATACAGATTAAGACTAAAATTATTTCTATCATTGTATATTCCTCATTTCTTTTCAGGCGCCTACAAACATATTAATATGTTTGCAGGCTATGTTTATTAGCTACTTCAATATGTCAATTCTTTTAATTGGTTGAAACGTTCCTTTTGCTGTCGTAATAGCTTTGTCATAAAGAATATCTAATTCCATACCAATTTTTAATTCTGAACAATCAATGTCGCCAATATATATCGAATCAACTTTAACACCAATGCATCCTCTTCCTGTCTCTTTGTTAGTATAATATGCATTGTACTCCTCTGTGACTTGTAATGTAGTATTTCTACCACCATTAGCATTTGTAGTATAATTGAGTCCAACTAATTTCATAACAATACTTTCCTTCCTTTGGTGGCGTCCCACCTTACTCGCTTGCTGTACTTATATTTAATCATATTTTTCATCAATCGTAGAGCATTATTGTTTTTAATGCATGTCAGGTTCTTTTTTTTAGATGCTAATATAACTTTTTTATACGTCCTTTACTTTTTAGTCTGTTACTTGTATAATCAAACTAAAACGTAAAGGAGTTTTTTATGTATAAATTAAATTTTAAGATCTCATTAAACACATCTACCAATCTCAATCGTTACGCATCATCTTTAAATCTTCCTATTCAAACAATAATCCGGTTTTTATTAACTGAACAATTACATTCATTTGAATTTGATAAACCACGCTTCAAAGACAATTACGAAAATTGCAAATTTAAAGACACATTTGGCACTTCCGATTATTATGGTAAAGTAAAAAAACCAAAACAATATTCTATGAAAGTTTCTGAATACATATATAACGGTGTCTGTGACATTAAAAAAATTTATGAAACAAAAACCAATATTGTTGTAAACAACCTTATCCATATTGGCATAGCTGAAAAGCTGGCTTCATTTGATATAGAATATGCTACACAATATAATGATATATTACCTAACACGAAACAATATGCCATACCACTTTCTGAACAATTCACAAACTGTTTACAATCTATTTCAAATTTAACTGGCATCAAAACGAATCAACTTATATCATTAATTATTGGTAACTACCTAATTGAACATTTTTCAGAATACGATGATAATATCTATGTAAGTAGCACCGGAAAAATAACTACTGGTATTTGGTAAAAAAAAAGGGCTGTCGCTTTAATCTATCTAAGCGACTCCCTTTAATTTTTATTTAATCATAAAATCCTTTTTGGTGTTTTCAACACCTAAACTATATTGCTATCTTTTTAAGAAATCATAGCTATTTTTTATTTCCTTACCCATTGCCATACTCATATACATCATAAAGTTTGGCAAGATGGTTTCATAGTACTTCGAATCTGTTTTGAAGTAATTGCTCACACTTGTAGTCAATCCATTTTTATAAGCAGCCGTATACCCATCTGAAATAATCAAAAGAGCACCTTTTATGACATTTTCAATCTTTTCATTAAGATCGTCTTTCTTATAATTGGAGATAAACCCACCATAAGTAAATCCAACATTTTTTACAACTTGTGGCTCTTTTTTTATTTCTTGCTCTGTTATATCTCCATTCTCAATTCTGTATAATGTACCAAAAATAGCAAACATAATTTGCTTTCCATTTTTTAGTACTTCCATTTGCATTTCTGTCAGCTCATCCGATTTTTTTAATTTTTCCTCTATTTGAGAATATCTCTCATATAAGTCAATCAGATCAATAATAAATTGTTTCTTCTCTTGATCTTTTGCATAATTCACTTTATAAATTTTCCCATATACATTTGGTTTCTCAAAAATTGTTTTTTTACCAGATCTTGATGTTCCTGGTTGCTGAAATACCATTGATAGAATAAGCTGTCCTAATTCATCATTTTTCATAGAAAAACGATATTTTTTATTAGATCTTATTCCTCGCTTTATTTCCAAAAATATTCCATAATCCCCCAACCACCTTGCAAAACGTACCATCTCTGGTGCATTTGACTTAAGATCTCTTGCAAATATTGGTTTTTGAGAATTAGAAGCTTCTGCAATTTGAGTGAAAAATACTAACATATCATCATCTTGCTTCTTTTGTGCGATAATCTTGCAAGGAATATAAAACTCATCATTATCTTTGCTCTTATATGTACTAATCAATGTTGTTGTCTGACCACCATTAACAATTGAAAAGCTATCTAATTTTATTGTATTTCCATCTGGATCAAAATCCTCACAAGCAATAATAATTCCATTATTCAAAAACCAAAAATTAGCCCTGTCTTTATCTAATGTATTTTTTATTCCCGAATCAACAAGAGTATTTTTAATGTATTTTCTAATATTCAAATCAAATAAACCCTTGCTTGCATATTTATTATATAACGCTACAATTGATGAGGAAAGAACATTAACCATAATACCTTTCGAGTCATTTGATTCATACTCGAGACAATTATTTGCTTTATCTATTATAACTTTATCATGTAACACTATTTGCAAAGTTTCTTGTACATCCATAATTTTATTTTCGATATCTTCTTGCGATAATAATACTATAGCATCAACAGAAAAAGCATGAGTTGTATTCCCAATTTTTTTGATTGCACTATTCACATCAATATCAGCAGTTGTAAATAAGTTATATTCCACATTTCCTGCGCTATCTTCTGGTAACCTATCCAAGCTATTCTGCAATGCTATTTTTAATTTATCGTTATACATACTAGTATTGCCAATTTCAAAATTTTTAATAGTACTAGCCATTTTATCTAATTCCGAAATAATAGTGTTATTATCAAGCTTACTAGTACATTTAGCTTGACATAAAACCACCTTATTCTCATCTTCATCATAATATAAAAAATCTATTCCACCATCATTTGGACCGTCAGTCACACAGTCTAATTGATCATCAAGCTCCATCCCAAAATAATAATTCAAAATAACATGACTAAAAGCTCTATCATCAGTCAAATTCATCTGCTTAGATTGCAAATAATAATCTTTTACTTTTTTAATTTCACTTTTAATTATCTCTTGCATAATAACCACCTCATTTTTTCTTTATTGTACCATTTTTTGACAATTTATTAAACAAAAAAAAACAGTTAAAACCTAATAGATTTTAACTGCTTTTTATGTTGAACGTGTTCTCTTTATTTATTTGGTCGTAAATTAGTCGTAAATTATGATAACATTTCTCTGATACTCTTGTTTTTCCTAGCTTTAGATATCTTTTGACTTCATCGTTGGGAACAACAAAACATCACGAATCGCAGGAGAATTTGTCATAATCATAACCATTCGGTCAATCCCAAATCCAATTCCACCCGTAGGAGGCATTCCCACACATAATGCATTCAAGAAATCTTCATCAATGCTATTTGCCTCATCATCGCCTTGTGCCTTTAATTCTTCCTGAGCCTCAAATCGCTCTCTTTGATCAATCGGATCATTTAACTCTGAATAGGCATTTGCCATTTCCCAGCCATTAATAAAGAACTCAAAACGTTCTGTATACTCTGGATTTTCTGGTTTTTTCTTTGTTAGCGGAGAAATTTCTATTGGGTGATCCATAATAAAAGTAGGTTGAATCAAGTGCTCTTCTACATATTTTTCAAAGAACAGATTCAATATATCTCCTCTTTTATGTCTATTTTCAAACTCGATATTATGTTTTTTTGCTAACTCTTTCGCTTCTTCTGTTGTTTTAACTTGAGTAAAATCTACATTTGCATATTTCTTAACGGCATCTACCATAGTTAGGCGTTCAAATGGCTTTGATAAATCAATTTGGTGTTCTCCATACGTAAGCACCAAAGAACCAGTAACCGTTTGAGCAACATGACGATAAAGCTTTTCTGTCAAATCCATCATGCCATGATAATCCGTATATGCCTGATATAATTCCATCAGTGTAAATTCAGGGTTGTGTCTGGTATCAAGTCCTTCATTACGAAATACTCTACCAATTTCATAGACTCTTTCCAAACCACCTACAATCAATCTCTTTAAATAAAGCTCTAACGATATTCTTAAATGTAAATCTTCATCTAATGCATTAAAATGTGTATCAAACGGTCTTGCCGCTGCTCCGCCGGCATTTTGAACTAACATCGGAGTCTCTACTTCAATAAAGTTTTCTCCGTCTAAGTAACTTCTAATTGCATGAATGACCTTAGAACGTTTCACAAAGCTTTCCTTTACTTCACGATTCATAATAAGATCAACATATCTTTGTCTATAGCGTATATCCGTATCCTTCAAACCATGGAATTTCTCTGGGAGAATTTGTAAGCTTTTCGTTAATAATGTCACTTCAGATGCATGAATCGAAACTTCTCCAGTTTTTGTTTTAAAAACTTCACCTTTGATTCCGATAATATCTCCAATATCATATTTTTTAAATTCTTTATACGCTTCTTCACCGATACTATCTCTAGATACATAGGATTGTATATTTCCAGGTAAATCTTGAATATTACAAAAAGAAGCTTTACCCATAACTCGTTTGGACATGATACGTCCTGCTACAGATACTTCTTTGCCTTCCATTGCTTCAAAATTATTAATAATATCACTACTATGAGCAGTTACATCATACTTTGTAATCTCAAAAGGATTTTTGCCACTGTCTTGTAGCTCCTTTAATTTTTCGTGACGAACCTTTATTAACTGGTTAACATCTTGTTCCTGTACATTCTTTTGTTCTGACAAAATTCTCACTCCTCTTAGTTCGATCTTTGAATATCTAACACTTTGTATTCACAGTTTCCAGCTTGTGTCTCTACCATTACAGTATCACCTTTTCTTGCACCAAGTAACGCTCTACCCACTGGGGATTCATTTGAAATCTTACCTTGTAAACTATTTGCTTCTGTGGAACCAACAATTTTGAATTCCATTTCTTCATTATATTCAAAATCTAATACTCTTACTTTACAACCCACGCTAATTTTATCCAAATCAACTTCTTCTTCAACAACTACTTCAGCATTTTTCAGGATTTTCTCAATTTCTTCAATTCTAGCTTCAATATCTCTTTGCTCATCCTTAGCCGCGTCATATTCAGCATTTTCTGAAAGGTCTCCTTGCTCTCTAGCTTCTTTGATCTTTTGAGCAACTTCTTTTCTTTTGTTAACCTTCAAATCCTGAATTTCATCCTCTAGTTTCCTTAATCCTTCATAAGTTAATAAATTTTTCTTTTCTTCCATCTTACACTGCACCCTTCCTGTACTAAATATCTATAAATTTGGATTCTCCCATCCATTATTTCTTCTATACGTATACTTCAAGTTCCAAACGCTCGCAATTACAGAATTATAACTTAAAGGTTTCTTAATGTCAAGATTTCCTAGTGGTTTTTATCCAAAATCCATGATTGCGAAATGCATTTTAATTCATGCTGGTTACTTTTGTGACTTGCCATCTTATTGTGCCATACATTCTTATTGTATATGTGGCTTTGTGGGCTATGTTTGCCATATTGGCTTTATGAGCCATGCCAGCCATAATGCCTGATACATTATGGCTGACGGGCGTTCGCCCTATAGAAATGATAATTCAAAATCTCCTTAGAGTGCGAGCACTCACAGTTATTTTGAATTATCATTTCTGCATGGCTAACTGTAACCTCAAACTAGTATACTTGATTCATATTTATTTTATACCAAATACTCATCCAAAAGTGAAACAAGAGAATCTAGATTTTCAATTTCATTGACTTTGCTTCTTAACCTTGCACTGTGAGGACATCCAGCTGTATACCATGCTGTATGTTTTCTCATTTCTCGGATTCCAATATATTCTCCTTTGTATTTTACCTGTAACTTTGCATGCTCTATAATCATTTCTTTTATCTGTTGTATCGTAGGTTGTTCTACTAGCACTCCTCGTTGCAGATACTCATTTATCTGCGAGAACAGCCATGGATTTCCTCTTACACCTCTTCCAATCATTATCCCATCACAGCCAGTTTCCTGCTTTAGTTTTAGAGCGCTTTGAGGATCAACCACATCTCCGTTTCCAATGACAGGAATCGATACCTTTTCTTTCACCTGTCGTATAATATCCCAATCTGCTTTGCCAGAATAATATTGCTCTCGGGTTCTTCCATGAACTACAATAGCGGCTGCACCGCTGTCTTCAATTATTTTAGCTATCTCAACTGCATTGATGTTATTCTCATCAAAGCCTTTTCTTATTTTTACTGTTACAGGCTTTTTAATTGCTTTTACAGTCTGTGTTACTATCTCTTTGACAAGCTTTGGATCCTTCATAAGTGCAGAGCCTTCTTGATTATTTACTACCTTGGGGACTGGACATCCCATGTTGATATCCAATATGCTAAAAGGCCTTTCTTCTATTCTTTTTGCTATCTCACTCATGATATAAGGATCCGAACCAAATAATTGCAAAGAAACGGGGCACTCTTCTTCATGAATCTCCATCAAAGCTTCTGTATTTTTATTGTTGTAATAAATGGCCTTTGCACTAACCATTTCCATACACAAAAGTCCAGCTCCTTGTTGCTTACACAATAATCGAAATGGCAGGTCCGTAACTCCTGCCATAGGTGCTAATATTAAATTGTTTTTTAGTTCTACATTTCCAATCTTTAGCATATTTTTACTTCCCATTTACCTTTTTACATCGGTTATAAATACACTGCAATCCTTTTAGTGTTAGATTAGGATCGTAAACATCTATCATATCTGTTTCTTCTGCAATTATTTTCCCTAAACCACCAGTCGCAATTACCTTTATATCCTCAATTTTACTTTCTTCTTTCATTTTACGAATAATATATTCGGTTTGACCAATGTATCCATATACAATTCCTGCCTGCATACTAGAAACCGTTTCTCTAGCCAATATACTTGCTGGTTTTTTGATTTCAATCTTTGGTAGCTTTGCTGCTTCTTGCCAAAGTGCCTTTACAGAAGTACTAATACCTGGTGAAGTCACTCCTGCTCCAAAGCTTCCATCCTTTGTAATCAAGTCATACGTAGTAGCTGTACCAAAATCAACAATAATAACTGGTCCACCGTATAATTCATAAGCGGCAACTGCATCAACGATTCGATCTGCACCGACTTCCTTTGGGTTATCCATGGTAAGTCGTATCCCCGTTTTTATTCCAGGCCCCACAATAATTGGTGTTATATCAAAATATTTAATAATTGAGCTTGTAAGAGAATACATCATATCTGGTACAACACTCGCTATAATAACATCATCGATATCTTTTATGGAAAAATTTCTATGCTCTAAAAGAGTACAAATATCAATTCCGAATTCATCCGATGTTCTTGGCATTTTTGTTGTCAGTCGAAACTTTCCAATCAACTCTTCTTTGGAAAAAATTCCAAGTGTTACATTTGTATTTCCAACGTCTATTACTAGCAGCATCTTGCTATTCCTCCAAGTCTATAACAATTAACCTATTCAAGCTAACTGTAGTAAAATTATCTTAGTTCGCTTATCTCTTCATTTAAGAAGAATACTTTATAAAAAAGTTCTAAGGACTCCATTAATTCCGTTTTTGTTCTTTGGATTTCCTTAATTTTAAGTCCACTTCCTATTTCATCATAAAGAATATCATCTTCTTCGTATGAAACCTCTAAATTCAGATTACCTTCCTCGTCATATACAAGAGTCAGGATACCACCCACATCTTCTGTAAATAAAACACACATAATTTTAAGTTCGTCTTTTATTCCCTGTGGTAGTGTTTCAAAGTCTTCATTAATATAGAATTTTTTCTCGTAAGAATTTGATACACATAAAATAACTTTTTCCTGATACATCTTAATTAATCCCTTCTTTATATATATCCATAGATGCCTCGAACCGAGACCTCACCTGCATAGACTGCTTCTATCTTGCCATCCTCTTTTTTCACAAGCAATTTTCCAATCTCATCAATACCCAGAGCAATTCCTTGATATTGATTTGACGGTTCTATAATTGTAACTTCTTTGTCTTTGTTAATTAAGAATTCATTATACTCATCTATTTGCGCTTTCATACTTTCATTGTGCATAAATATTTCATATTCATGTTCAAAATGAACCATAATACGATTGATTAACATGGCACGCTTTACTTCTTTACCATTTTCAATTTTAAGAGAAGTCGCTTTGTCTTTTAACTCTTCTGGAAAAGAATCAACATTTGCATTAATTCCGATTCCTATCACAATATGATTGATATAATCCATTTCTGCACTCATTTCCGTAAGAATGCCACAAATCTTTTTTTTATTTAGCACAATATCGTTTGGCCATTTGATATAGCAGGTTGACTTTGTAACCTCATTACATGCCTTTACCACTGCCAACGCCATAACAAGTGTTAACATAGATGCCTTAGAAGGATTCATATCTAGTTTTAGAATCAACGTCATAAATATCCCTGTCTCTGAAGGTGATTCCCATTGTCTTCCCCTTCTTCCTTTTCCAGCAGTTTGCATATTCGAAACCACCAGTGTACCAGAAGTCGCTCCTGTTTCCGCAAGCTGTTTTGCCTTTGTGTTAGTGGAATCAATTTCTTCATAGAAATATAATTCTTCACCAATCCATTTTGTGTTCAAAACCGATTTCATTTCACTATAGGAAATGATATCAGGGCTTGTCTTTAAATAATAACCTTTATTGGGAACCGCTTCTATCACATAGCCTTCCTTCTTTAATTGATTGATTGCTTTCCACACCGCTGTTCTTGATACACCAAAATGCGTACAGATATCTTGACCAGAGATATAAGTATCTGCTTCTTTTAATAATGTTAGTATCTGCGTTTTCATAACAATCAACCTCCAAAACCAAAGAAAATCAATAAAGACATTATAAACAGAAGTACGGAAACAGGCAACAAGTATTTTCGTTTATTTTTTTGCATTAATCCCTTACTTCCAACAAACATATTAATAGCTGCCCCTACCATTAAGATATAAGCAATCAATTCTTCATTCTGTCTAATATCGGTCAAAAAAATGCACGACAATACAAGTAAAATAATACATAATATTACAACAATGATATCAATCACAAAATATTTTTCTTTCATCATTCTCCCAAAGTCGCTAACATGACTGCTTTAATCGTATGCATACGATTTTCAGCCTCATCAAATACTACGGATGCCGCAGATTCAAACACTTCATCCGTAACCTCCATCTCACTAATACCAAACTTTTCTTTCATCTCTTTGCCTATCTGGGTTTTTAAGTCATGAAAAGCTGGCAAGCAATGCATAAAAATAGCACCTTCTTTTGCATGATTCATTACGTTCTTATTCACTTGGTAAGGTGTTAAATCCTTGATTCTACTTTCCCAAACTTTTGCTTCTTCACCCATAGACACCCACACATCTGTATAAATAACATCCGCGTCTTTCGCACCCTGTGCTACATCTTCTGTTAATGTAATGGTTGCTCCTGATTCTTTTGCAAATTCTAAGCACTCTGTAACCAATGCTTCATTTGGAAAATATGCTTTTGGTGCACAAGCAACAAAATGCATTCCCATTTTTGCACATGCAATCATAAGAGAATTTCCCATATTAAAACGAGCATCTCCCATATAAACCAGTTTCAACCCTTTTAGATTGCCTAAATGCTCTTTTATCGTAAGTAAATCTGCAAGCATTTGTGTCGGATGATCTTCATTTGTAAGACCATTCCACACAGGTACACCAGCATGTTTGGCAAGCTCTTCTACTATTTCTTGTCCATAGCCTCTATATTCAATTCCTTCATACATTCTTCCAAGGACTCTAGCTGTATCTGCAATGCTTTCTTTCTTTCCAATCTGGGAACCACTCGGATCCAAATAAGTGCTGCCAAGCCCAAGATCATGTGCTGCCACTTCAAATGCACAGCGCGTTCTTGTACTTGTCTTTTCAAATATTAAAGCAATATTTTTTCCTGGAAATTGTTTTGGTAAAATACCTTGCTTTTTTTTCATTTTTAAATCTGCGGAAAGCTCAAGTAAATATTCAATTTCCTCCAAAGTATAATCTTTTAATGTTAGAAAATGTCTTCCTTTTAAATTCATGGTTCCTCCTCCTTGCCTTACCTAAATATCTAAAATAGCATTGATAAATACAGGTAATAACAAATCCCTTTTTAATTTTGCTTTCTTTTGCACTTCTGCTATAAACTCTTCTATCGTATATATCTTATATTTTTGAACCCTGAGTAGTTTGGCTGCTGCCTCTAATATACTAATATAGAGTTCTTTATAAGACCAGTCTTTTCCTAATTTAAGTTCCGAGGCAATCAGTCCTAACGCTAACTCGATATAATTTCTTGTTAACGTCTCTTTCCCTACATCGATTTTAAAATGTCCACATAAAGTGGTTTTGTTATCCTCTGAAATATGAATTAGTTGATTTAAATAATAACACTCTTCCAGATTTTCTTCAATATAATATATTTTTCCCTTTAGCCCATATATCAAACGCATCGTATCATAGTAGCCAATTTTCATATTCCTCTTACTTTTTTTACAGTCAAAGTCCAATATATTTCCTAAGTCAACTCTTGGTTCAACCGATAATACTGTGACATCTTCTGGAAGTTTTACCTTTTTTTCTCTTCCGATACCAAAGATTCGAATCATTATGATATCGCGATATCCTCTTTTAACCAAAGATTCCAACGGCACATTATTAAACATTCCATCATCCATATATGTCTTTCCATGCAGTTTCTCATTTTTAAAGACTGGCAAATACGCACTTGCTAATAATAAATCTGCCATTAAACCATCTTCTACTTCTTTCATATCCAAATCCAGCTCTTTTAAATCTGAAATAGAAAATGTGAGCAGATAAAAATTTATATTGCCATTTCTAATCTTTGTTTCATCAATGTTATCCGATATTAATTGTTTTAATGGAGAGATATCCGCACCTCCCTCAACAAAAAGCTTCAAGGACCGCTTTAGCGCTTCTGTTAATTCAAGTTTTCCTTGAAACACCTGTGACATGACTTTGTCGTCCACCTTCATCACTTTGGAATAAGAAATAGTTTCCCACAACTTTTCTGTTTTTTCTAAATCCCCCATACAAATCATTGCTGCATTGAGTGCTCCTACCGAAGTACCAGCCACTGCACTGATTTTTATTCCAGCTTCAACAAGTGCTCTCCAAGCCCCCACTTGATACGCTCCTTTAGCTCCTCCACCCTCTAACACAATACCATATTCCTTCGTAACATCAATCACTGGTTTCATGATACCTTCTCCTTTAAATGACGTCTAATCAAAACAGGAAATGAAAGCGGCAGAGATTTTAAAAATCCTCCACCGCTGTTTTCAATCTTTACGACACACTTTTAACTTTCTTTTGCAACTTCTGTAATTGCCTTTACCATACCAGCCATTCCTTGAATATCGGATGGAATAATGATTTTAGTTGCTTTACCATCTGCCGCTCTTTCAAAAGCTTCCAGACTCTTTAACTGAAGCACACTAGCATCTGCACCAGCTTCTTTTAAGTAGCGAATACCATCTGCCTTTGCTTGCTGAATCTTTAAAATGGCCAAGGCTTCACCCTCTGCTTCTCGAATTGTAGCTTCTTTTTTTGCCTCTGCTCTAAGAATAGCAGCCTGTTTTTCAGCCTCCGCATCTAAAATAGCGGATTCTTTTTGCCCTTCTGCTACAAGAATGGTTGATTTCTTCTCACCTTCTGCTCTTAGAATTGATTCTCTTCGTTCACGTTCTGCCTTCATCTGTTTTTCCATGGCATCTTGAATAGCCGCTGGTGGTATGATGTTTTTTAACTCTACACGATTTACCTTAATTCCCCATGGATCTGTTGCTACATCTAAGGATACTCTCATCTTTGTATTAATTAATTCTCTTGAAGTAAGCGTCTCATCAAGCTCTAGATCACCAATAATATTTCTTAATGTAGTGGCAGTCAGATTCTCAATCGCCATAAGCGGATTCTCAACACCATAAGCATAAAGCTTTGGATCTGTAATCTGATAGAAAACGACTGTATCAATTCTCATTGTTACGTTATCCTTAGTAATAACTGGCTGTGGTGCAAAATCAACCACTTGTTCTTTTAAAACAACACGTCTTGCAATGCGATCAATAAATGGCACCTTAAAATGTATTCCTACTCCCCAAGTATCCTGATACCCTCCTAATCGCTCCAATATCATCGCTTGTGCCTGTGGAACGATTTTGATACAAGAAGCTAATATAATTAACAAAACAATAATTAAAACTAAAACTACATATGGCATTATTCATTTTCCTCCCTTTTCTCTTCAACAATGAGCTTTACTCCACTGATTTCCTTGATAATAACCAAAGCATCTTTGGCAATTGTCACTTCATCGTAAACTGATCTTGCACTCCACTCTAATCCATTTACAATAACGCTTCCTTCACCTTTGATATTACTGATATCTTTTGTAACAATTGCTATTTTACCAATTAAACTTTCTGCATTGGTTTTTGTTCTGTTTTGATTTAGATACCTCATAGCAATTGGTCTGGTAAGAAATAATAATAAAAAGGATACAAGAAAAAATAAAATAATTTGAATTCCAAGTGAAGCGTTAAAAACAGATGCAACAAAAGCAGCCAAGGCTCCTCCGGCAAACCAAATTGTTGTTAATCCTAATGTTATGATTTCTATAATTAATAGAATCACAAATAGAATCAACCAATACATATCATACATGTCAAGTCCCCCTTCTGCGATTGCATTGTATATCTATACATGATAAAAAATCATTATATCTAATATGTTACTATAAATAATACTTTATTACAAGGTTCATTATTACTAGATAAAATAAAAAAAATATAAATTCCATCTTGATTTTTTACATAATATGTTGTAGTATTTGCATATACTATATGTAGTTTTAAATACTACATCACATATATTTTGTTTTTATCCCAAAGTAACTATAACTACATTCGTGTTAGAGAAGCCATTCTACCGACTCTTAACAATTATTGTAACCAGAAAGGAGCTTACTATTATGAAATTCTTCAAACCAAAAGACCCAGGAAGTGCTATTACACATTTTATCGGCATGCTTATGGCAGTCTTTGCTTCCACACCCTTACTAATCAAAGCTGCCAATAAACCTGATAAAATTCATCTTATTTCACTGGCAATATTTATGACGAGTATGATTTTATTATATGCAGCCAGCACAATCTATCATTCTTTGAACCTGTCAGAGCGAACCAATCGTGTGTTACGAAAACTAGATCACATGATGATTTTTATATTAATTGCTGGCTCTTACACTCCAATATGTTTGATTGTACTAGGCGATGGAATCGGAACTTTACTTTTTGCTCTTATATGGGGAATTGCTATAATTGGTATCCTTATTAAAGGCTTTTGGATTACCTGCCCAAAGTGGTTCTCTTCTTTATTATATATTGCAATGGGTTGGTTATGCGTAATCGCATTTGGCCCACTTGTTAATGCTCTTTCTCCTGCTGCATTTGGATGGCTTTTAGCTGGTGGAATCATTTACACAGTCGGTGGAATCATATATGCATTAAAATTACCTATTTTTAATTCAAAGCATAAAAACTTTGGTTCCCATGAAATCTTTCACTTATTTGTAATGGGAGGAAGCATTTGCCACTTTATTCTTATGTATTATTTCGTTGTTTCTATGCCAGTTCAATAATTTAGATATTCCTTATCAAGTAATATAAGCCATGAATTCTGACTTGGTTCAGATTCATGACTTATGTCCTTTCATTAATCTTTCTTTTTGTTTTCTGTTTAATTTTTTTATCTCATACTCTCTTTTCATGGCTTCTTCTTTTGTTTTAAATTCTTCATAATACATTAATGTAACAGGCACTCTTGATTTCGTGTATTTTGCTCCCTTTTTCTTATTATGAGCTTCTATTCTTTTATCCAAATCATTCGTCCATCCAGTATAGAAAGTTTCATCTTTGCATTTTACTATATAAGTATAATTCATCTCGCTTAACCTAATAATTTATTTGTTTTCTTTACTACTCTAAAATATTTTCATTTAATCGGTCTTGTTTCATTTATTATAATAGCAAACTATAGAATAATGCAAGAATAAATAGATGTGGAATCCCTCCCACAAAATATTCCCAAAAATATAAAGGACATCTCAAAAGAAATGTCCTTTATTCTATCTAAAGCAATCGATTAAAAAGTATTGTTTCCATGTATTCCACCCTGTGTTACCAACGAGAATCTATAGTAAAATAAATCGATTGCATATTTTTAGATATGTAGTTTCTCGTTGGAGGGTTTACTACACTATATCCTTATTATATTCATTGGCAATCATTAAGTTCCTATTATTCCAAAAAGTTTAACGGATTCACTGGTGAATCATCTTTTGTAACCTTAAAGTAAAGATTGCTTCCTTCTATACTATAATACTTACTAGGTTCACTAACATAGCCTATGATACTTCCTTTTGAAACAGTATCGCCTTGTTTTACTGTAATTTCTTTTAACTGGCCATAAATGGCTTTATATCCATTGCCAAGATCTACTTTCATAGATATTCCAGTTTCTTCATCTGTAAAAATTTCTTCTACAATTCCATCCGCGGCTGAAGCTACTTTTGAATTAACCTCTCCTTGTATAATCAATGCAGAATTGTATTTATATTGATTTAAGGTGGCAAAATATACGGTACTGTCCATACTGTAATTAATTAGAACATTTCCTGCCAATGGCCAAGACATTTTACTTTCTGCTTGAAAGTTTAAAGCTTTTGTAGATGTACTTTTTGTTGTTGTTTGTGCTACCTCATCGTCATTGGTTTCTTCTGCCTTCTCTTGTGTAGCTGCATCATTTGTTGCTGCTTGATCTGTTTGATGTGTCTCTTGCTCTTCTTTTACCTCATTTGTTGCATCCATAACATTATCCATTCCAAAATACTTCGATGAATAATTATCTGCTTGAATGTTGTCTGCTGCTGATGTGTTCACTTTACTTTCTTCTTGAGTTTGAACTACATTATCTGGTAACTCATTTAAGTCGACCAAATTGGACTTATTATTATCCTTCGTTGTATTCGATGATAATATATTTACTCCAACTACAGCAGCTGCTACTGCCATAAATGCTACTGCGCCAACAATTGTTACTTTGCTTTTTAATTTGTCGCTAAATTTCCTTCTCATCATAATAATCACCTCAACTCTATAAGTTAAAGAAATAAGTAAAACTTATCCTCTTTACAAATAGGTTTGCCCGATTATCAGATTTTATTCATTTACGATATCGATATTTTGATAATAATAATTTAAAATTTCTTTATATTTCTTCCCTTCTTTTGCCATGATATTCGCTCCATATTGACTTAGTCCCAAACCATGTCCTTTTCCTTTTACCGTAATTTTAGCTCCATCAGAATCTAATTTCATTTCAAAACAAGAAGAGTTTAAAGACAAGATTTTTCGAAATTGTTCTCCACTTATGACCTCATCATTTATCTTTATCTTTTCAACATACCCTAGCTCATCGCTTGATAAAACCTGGGGTAGAGTCGTAATGTTTTTTTGGAATAAATCACTCATTTTTTGAAATGAAAATGTGGAACTCGTAATATATTCTTCCGATTCCACATCCTTTGTACTTGGTATGCTTTGAAGATATGGATACTTATCACTATTTAATGCACGTTTGGCATCTCTTGTCGTACCAATACTCACTGCATGAAAGGCTGCTTCAATCAGCTCACCATCGTATTTCATCACTTCTCCTTTGGTATCTGCAACAATTGCCTGTAGCATATTATAATTGTCATAAAATTTATCATAACCCCAGTATTCTTCCATTTGAAGAATGTTCATATATCCAAGGTTTAGCTCACTTGTATTAATAGATTTTCTTCCTCCAATCTTTTTGACAATGCTTGTTCTAGCAATTACACTTTGTGCTTTAATCGCCTCTTTTTCATAAGTCACTGGGATTGAAGATGCAAGAACACCAATTATGTATTGTTCCATGTCAAGTTCTAGTTCGACATTATTATCATATACCATTACCTTTTTTGAATCTAGAATCGGCTCTTCTTTTGCAAAGTTGATGCCTCCTTCGAATATAGTTGTTATGACATATGGCAGTAATACAATTGTAGCAAGTATTAAAATAATATTCTTGTAAAAATGTTTCATGTATCCCTTAACTATGATTCGTCTTTAATATTAATATATGCAAAAAAGCAGAGTATATTTCTTACACTCTGCTTCGGGGTGCCGACAAAGTCAATACCCAATATAGTTTATGGTTAACATCATGTGTTTCAAGCACAGCACTTTGCTTTTATCAACTCGGATGCTGCCTTTTCATTCATTGGTTTTCCTGTATAATACCCTTGTATATTATCACACTTCATATAGCGCAAGAAATCATACTGTTCTTTTGTTTCTACTCCTTCTGCAATTGTCTCCATATTTAGCTTATGAACCAATTCAATGAGTGCATCCGTTATCTCTGCCTGTCTGTTATTTTCCGTAATATCATTGATAAATGATTTATCAATTTTAAGTGTATCAATTGGTAAATCTTTTAAGTAAGTCAGAGAGGAATAACCCGTTCCAAAATCATCCAATGACAGACTCAATCCAATTGCCTTTAATTGATTTAATGTCTCAATGATACTTATCGTATCGTTAATAAATACACTTTCTGTAATTTCTAACTCTAATTCCTTTGGATTTACTTTATATTCCTTGATAATATTATGGACTAATTCAACAAATCCCGGCTTGGTAAGCTGAACTGCCGATACATTAATTGATACAATGCCAACTTGTCCATACTGCTTCTTCCATTTCACCCAAGTCTTACAAACTTCTCGTAGAACCCATTCACCAATTTCAACAATATCTCCACTTTCTTCTGCAATGGGAATAAATACTGCAGGGCTTATCCATCCTAGCTCGCTGTCGTACCAACGAATCAAAGCCTCAAAACCTCTGAATTCATTGCGATAAAAATCATATTGAGGCTGGTAATACATTTCAAATCCATTCTTCTTTATACATTCCAACATTTTTTGTTCTAACATCATACGATTTTGCATATCGTTGCTCATGTTAGGCTCAAACATCATTAGTTTATTTTTTCCTAATGTCTTTGCATGAAACATAGCAATATCTGCATATTGCAATAATTTTTTCCATTCCTTGGTTTGGTCTGGATATACAGAATATCCCATGCTTGCTGTTAAGTGTATTTTCTTATTATTCACTTCAAATTCTTGTTCAAAAAGTTGTTTGATTCTGTTTACATTTTCTGTAACAGTTGACATTTCTTTATTTCCAGATATGACAAGGACAAACTCATCCCCGCCAAATCTCATGGTCTCAAAATTCTCTTGACTGTTGCTAAATAGTCTCTTGGCTACTTTTTTAATGATTGCATCCCCTGTAGCATGTCCGAGCGTATCATTTATTTTCTTAAAATTATCAATTCCAATAAAAAGTACCGTTACTTTGTCATTTATCAATTGTGCTTCTGATAATTTAATGGGAATCATTTTTTCAAAATAGGCACGATTGGGCAATCCAGTCAGTGTATCATGATAAGATAAATATTCTAGTTTATCACTGTTTTCATTAAGAGATAAATATTTAAAAGCGAGATTCTTCTTTTTATTTAAAACTAAAATAAAAGCAATACCTAAAGAACTAAATATACAAAGTAAAAGCGCGCATACTAAAATATCTGTTGTCAATACCTCATATTTTAAAAATATAATGAGACTGTATTGAGCCAACAGAAATATAATTTGCAGTATTATGATTTTTATTATAAGCTTAAAATAATCAAGTTTTTTAATATTCTTCATATTACCCTTCAATTCCTAAACGATTGTTTGTCCCAACTTTATATTACCATTATTTTAGTCAACTGTAAACCAAAAAATGGCACCTAAAAAGACAGTAGATTACCTAAGAAAGCTTCAATTTTACCGCCTTTTTTAATCTACTGTCTAGTATAACCCATTATTTAGATTTTATTACAACTTTATCCAATTTCCATATATCGTTTACATATTCTTCAATTGTTCTGTCGGAAGAGAACTTCCCTGCACACGACATATTAAGAATTGCACTTTTTGCCCATTTCTTCTCATCCATATATGCAGCCATCACCCTTTGTTGCGCTTTCGCATAAGAGTGAAAGTCTTTCAAAATAAAATAGGTGTCTGCTCTTTCAGAGGAATTAGTATTTAATAATGAATCATAGATTTCTCGAAATAGCTCTGGATTTTCAGGAGCATAAAATCCATTGATTAACTGCATCAATACCTTTCGAATATCTTGATCCTGATTAAAAATATCCATTGGCTGATATCCACCTTCTAATTCATACCGGATTACTTCATCGGATGACAATCCAAATATGAATGCATGTTCTTCTCCTACCTCTTCTACAATTTCAATATTTGCACCATCCATAGTTCCAAGCGTCAACGCTCCATTTAACATAAATTTCATGTTACCTGTTCCTGAGGCTTCTTTACTTGCAGTCGATATTTGCTCGCTAACATCTGCTGCCGCAAAAATCCACTCTGCAATTGAAACTCGATAATCTTCAATAAAAACAACCTTTATCTTATTGTGAATCGAAGGGTCGTTATTGATTACGTCTGCTACTGCATTGATTAACTTGATGGTAAGCTTTGCTCTTTGATAACCTGCTGCCGCCTTTGCACCAAAAATAAAGGTTCTTGGATAGAATTCCATGTCTGGATTTTCTTTGATTTGATTGTATAAATACATGACATGTAAAATGTTTAGCAACTGTCTCTTATACTCATGAAGCCTCTTTACCTGAACATCAAAAATGGACCTAGGGTCAATTTCGATGTGATTATGCTCTTTTATAAATTTGGCTAATCTAACTTTATTTTTATATTTAATATTCATAAATTCTTGCTGTGCTTTCTCATCATCAGCATACAATGCCATCTTATGAATCTGCTTTAAATCCGTAATCCACTCTTTTCCAATGTGTTCACTCACCCAGTCAGCAAGGATATAATTGCCATGTAACAGGAATCTTCTTTGGGTAATACCATTGGTTTTATTGTTAAATTTACTTGGCATCATTTCATAAAAGTCCCGTAATGTTTGTCTCTTCAATATCTCTGTATGAAGTTTTGCCACACCGTTTACAGAATAACTTGCAGCAATGGCTAAATGTGCCATATTTACCTGCCCATCATAGATGATTGCCATATTCTTTACTTTATTTGCTTGATTTGGATATCTCATCTGTATTTCTAAAATAAAGCGTCGGTTGATTTCTTCTACAATCTGATAGATTCGTGGAAGTAATCTAGAAAATAGCTCAATCGGCCACTTTTCAAGCGCTTCTGACATTATGGTATGGTTCGTATAAGCACAAGTTTTTGTTGTCACTTCCCATGCCTCTTCCCAACTTAATGCTTCCTCATCCATTAAGATTCTCATCAGCTCTGCAACTGCTACAGTAGGATGTGTATCATTTAGTTGAAACGTCGCTTTTTCATAAAACTTTTTGATGTCAGAATGTTTACTTTTATACTTTTCGATTGCCGTTTGTACACTTGCTGATATAAAAAAATATTGTTGCTTTAATCTTAATTCTTTTCCTGCATAGTGATTGTCATTCGGATAGAGTACCTCACAAATGTTTCGTGCTAAATTTTCTTGTTCTACTGCCTTTTGATAATCTCCTTTATCAAAAGAGTCCAGTTGAAATACCGTTACAGGCTCTGCATCCCATATTCTTAATGTGTTGACAAAACCATTACCATAACCAATAATCGGCATATCATATGGAACTGCCCTAACCGATTGATACCCCTCTTGTATAAATCTGGTTCTTCCACTCGCATCTGATTCAATCCTAACATAGCCTCCAAATTTTACTATTTTAGCTCTTTCTACCATTTTTAATTCAAAAGGATTTCCATGCTCAAGCCAATAATCGGGTACTTCCACCTGAAATCCATTCTCGATTTTTTGCTTAAACATTCCAAAGTGATAGCGAATACCGCATCCATAAGCTGGATAACCAAGTGTTGCAAGAGAATCTAAAAAGCATGCTGCAAGTCTTCCAAGACCACCATTTCCAAGAGCTGCATCTCTTTCCATATCTTCTACGACATTAATATCAATTCCAAGTTCTTCTAAAGCATCTCTTACCTCTGTATAAGCTCTTAAATTAACGAGGTTGTTGCCAAGTGCTCTTCCCATTAAAAATTCCATAGAAAGATAATAAACAAATTTAGGATCTTCTTCTTCGAATCTTTTATGCGTTTCAACCCAATTATCTATGATGACACCTTTTACTGCATAACATACTGCTTGAAATACTTGCAAGGATGATGCTTCATCGATTGTTTTACGAAATAATTTTTTGACACTGTCTTTCACACTTTCCTTAAAACGTTCCTTCTCGAATTGTTCATTATACATATTCAAGCCTCCTTTTCACTCTCATTTCGCTTCATTGGCAAAAGATACAAATGGAAAAATCATATACCGTTATATAACAAAGTGCCCCAAAACAAGCTATAAAATGCATTGCATTTATGAGATAAATGCAATCGCACTTGCTTATTTGGGGCACCTCCTTTCATGAATCTGTCAAGTCACATTACTAACGTTTCTCAACACCTATCATAACTGTTTCGCCATTAATATTCCATTCTTTTACAAAACCCTTTGTCTCACCTGAGATAATTTCGAGTGCTAATACCTCACTTTTTATCTTTTCTACAAAGTTATCAAATATGCTAGCAATTTTTTCATTTTTATCATGATATACCACAATTTGATCCATGACTTCAAAGTCTGCTTCTTTTCTCATTGTCTGAATCTTACTAATTAATTCTCGCACAAATCCTTCTTCAATTAATTCTTTTGTTAAGTTTGTATCTAATACAACCGTAATTTCATTGTTACCATCGGATACATAACCTTTTGTTTGTGCCATATCAATGAGTAAATCTTCCTTCAATAGAATTACTTTTTCTCCTTCTATATCAAGTAATAGTTCACCTGTCTTATTGATTTCATCCATAGCGGCATTTCCGTTTACCTGTGTCAATGCTTGTCGAATTTGATTTAATAGCTTACCGTATTTAGGACCTACCGTCTTAAGTTGCGGTTTAAAGCTATAAGAAGTAAATTCTCTTACATCATCTGTAAATTTTACAGCTTTTACATTTAATTCCTCTCGAATAATTTCACTATAAAATTCAGTAAGTGTAAATGGTGCTTTTACAAACATATTTTGAATTGGCTGACGATTCTTTATATTTGCTGTATTTCTACAAGCTCTACCCATCACAACAATATCAAGAACTAAATCCATATTTTTTTCAAGCTCTTTGTCAATATACATTTCTTCCACTTTAGGGAAATCACACAAATGAATACTTTCTGGTGCTGTTTTATCAATACCTCTTACAAGATTCTGATAGATATCCTCTGTCATAAATGGAATCATAGGTGCTGCTGCCTTTGATATGGTAACAAGTGCTGTATATAGCGTCATATAAGCATTGACTTTATCCTGTGGCATATCTTTTGCCCAGAATCGTTCACGGCTTCTTCTTACATACCAATTACTCATATCGTCTACAAAATCCTGTAGTGCTCTAGCTGCTTCAGGTATCTTATAGTTAGCAAGACTATCATCTACGACTTTAACGGTAGAATATAATTTTGATAACAACCATTTATCCATTACCGCTAACTTATTATATTCAAGTGTATACTTTGTTGCATCAAATTCATCAATATTTGCATAAAGAACAAAGAAAGCATAGGTGTTCCAAAGAGTTCCCATGAATTTTCTCTGGCCTTCCACAACAGCCTTACCATGAAAACGATTTGGAAGCCATGGAGCACTATTAATGTAGAAATACCAACGAATGGCATCAGCTCCATATTCTTCTAATGCATCGAAAGGATCTACTGCATTACCTTTTGATTTGGACATTTTCTGTCCATTTTCATCTTGTACGTGTCCAAGAACGATAACATTCTTATAAGGAGCCTGATTAAACAGCAATGTAGATTCTGCAAGAAGGGAATAAAACCATCCTCTTGTCTGGTCTACTGCTTCGGAAATGAAATCAGCTGGAAACTGTGCTTCAAATAGCTCTTTGTTTTCAAATGGATAGTGATGTTGCGCAAATGGCATTGCTCCTGAGTCAAACCAACAATCTATAACTTCTGGTACACGTGTCATCTGTTTACCACACTGATCACATTTTATGGTAACAGCATCGATAAATGGTCTGTGAAGTTCAATATCTTCTGGACAGTTATCAGACATAGCTTTTAACTCTTCGATACTTCCAATGGAATGCATATGTCCACATTCACATTCCCATATATTAAGTGGTGTTCCCCAGTAACGATTACGGCTAATTCCCCAGTCCTGTACATTTTCTAGCCAATCTCCAAATCGTCCTTTTCCAATGTTTTCTGGTATCCAGTTAATCGTATTGTTATTACGAATTAAGTCTTCCTTAACGGCAGTCATTTTAATAAACCAAGATTCTCTTGCATAATAAATAAGAGGAGTATCGCATCTCCAGCAATGTGGATAGCTATGTTCAAAGTTTGGTGCTAAAAAGAGTAAACCTTTCTCCTCTAATGCCTTTAATACAAGGGGATCTGCCTTTTTGCAAAATACTCCTTCCCAATCTGTTTCCTTTGTCATCTCTCCTTTTGAGTCAACAAATTGTACAAACGGTAAGTCATATTTTCTTCCTACATTTGCATCGTCTTCACCAAATGCTGGGGCGATGTGTACCACTCCTGTACCGTCTGTTAAGGTAACATAATTATCACAGGTTACAAAGAATGCCTTTTTCTTTTGTTTTTCACAAGAATCAATTGCAAATGGGAATAAAGGAATGTATTCTTTGTATTCCAATTCTTTTCCTAGATATGTTTCTAATACCTCGTAATTTTCTTCTCCTAGAACTTGATTACACAACGCCTCTGCCAAATAGTAGGTATTTCCTTCGCTTTTTACCTTAACGTAAGTCTCATTTGGATTGATACAAAGTGCAACGTTTGAAGGTAGCGTCCAAGGAGTTGTTGTCCATGCTAAAATAAATGCATCTTCGCCTTTTACTGGGAATTTGGCAATCGCTGATTTTTCTTTTACATCCTTATAGCCTTGTGCTACTTCGTGAGAAGAAAGTGGCGTTCCACATCTTGGGCAATAAGGTACAATTTTAAAGCCTTTGTATAATAGTTTTTTATTCCATATTTCTTTGAGCGCCCACCATTCTGACTCAATAAAGTCATTATGATAGGTTACATATGGTTCATCCATATCAGCCCAAAAACCAACTGTAGAAGAAAAATCCTCCCACATACCCTTATATTTCCAAACACTTTCCTTACAATGTCCGATAAATGGATCTAAGCCATACTCTTCAATTTGCTCTTTCCCATCTAATCCTAGCAGCTTTTCTACTTCAAGCTCTACTGGAAGACCGTGCGTATCCCATCCAGCTTTTCTAGGAACCATATGACCTTTCATAGTCTGATAACGTGGTATCATATCCTTGATAACACGAGTTAGTACGTGTCCAATATGAGGTTTCCCATTTGCAGTTGGTGGCCCATCATAAAAAGTAAAGGTCTTACCTTGCTTACGGCTTTCCATACTTTTTTTAAATATTTCTTTTTCTTTCCAAAACTTTTCTGTTTTCTTCTCTCTCTCAACAAAGTTGAGATTGGTCGATACTTTTTCGTACAAAATAATTGCCTCCATTCTACTTATAATAAAAAATCTCCGCCCTAAAACAGGACGAAGATTGACTATCGTTATACCACCTATTTTACATACCTATAATATTTACCACTGTAAATACCTCTATACGCATTCCTGTTAACGTTGGAAATCCGTCAGAACCTACTAAGATAAACTTTTCAGTCTGCAACTTAGGAGTGATTTTCAATTAAATTTACTCGTACTGGTCTTACACCCTCACCAGCTCGCTAAAACTTTCAAAATAACTTACTATCTCCGTCATAGTCTTTTTATTTTCACTTATAACTGTGTGCCTATTATAATACTTATTGCGATTGATTGTCAATTACTTATTGCGATTTTGCTCCTTTTGATATTCCTCCATGATTTCATCCCACAACGTGTAATCCCTTTCAAACAATTCTTCGCACATTTGTCTTTTTAATACATGTAAATCAACTTTTTCTAACAGTTTTTGTTGTACAAACGCTTTGCTTTTTTGCTTATACTTTGGTAAATGATTTAATTCTAATAAATGATTCAATTCTGGTCGCCACATGAAACGAATTTGCCAGTCCATTTTTCGTTTTGGATTATCTTTTAAAGAACGCTTTTCCTCAATTACATATTCACCTTTGCTTTTATGTATTGTTATAATTCCCCAATCTGCTGGAACATGTTCTTCAATATGCTTTTCATGGGATTTTCCTATCACAATATAGTTTTTATCGCAAAATTTATTATAATCTTTTACCTGTCTTTTTAGCCGTTCATAGGTATCTGCATCGCTTTTTATCTCAATACCTACAATATGTTCTTCCATAACCATAATGATATCCGCGCGCGAGCGCCCCATCGACTTTTCTTCTATAATACGAATTTTGCCGTATCTTTCCTCTAAATAGTCAAAAAGCGGCTCTCTTATCTCTTTATCATATAGCATAAAATATCCCTTTTAATTTGCATCTTCTTGCGTAAACTTATTAGCTTCTGCTTTTAAATTACCTGCAATATCTCCTGTGGTATTAATTTCGCGCTGTACAATCTGCATGCGATTTACTAAATCACCAGTAGAACTTGCCACATTGGTGATTCCAGTTGCTGAATCCTCCACGGTTGCAGAAATCCCTTGGAAGGCTTCCACAATACCATTCATGGTTGTTTTCACATTATTTGCTTTTGCAAGGAATTGTTCCATGATTGTATTCATTGTAACAGCATCGTCGTTGTATTGCTTTCCATTCTCAACGAACTTTTCATAATCAAGGATAATATAATTATGAATAAAGTCAAGTATCTTTTCAGAACTTCCTGACAAATCAGCTACTGCATTGGTTACTTCTTCACTTAATTGTTGAATGCTATTGGCGGTATCTCTACTGCTGTCAGCAAGCTTTCTTATTTCATCTGCCACAACTGCAAAACCTTTCCCTGCCTCTCCCGCTCTTGCTGCTTCAATAGATGCATTAAGAGCAAGAAGATTCGTCTGGCTTGTAATTTCAAGTATATCACTGGTCAATTCATTTATTTTAGATACCTGTTTGCTATTTTCCACTGAATTTTTCACTACTGCACTCATTTGTTCAATCATCTCGTTGGTGCTTCTTCTACTTTCAATGGCATCTTCTTGTAGTCGATGTGCCCTATCCTTCATTTCATTTACATACTGCATATTGGAAAGTGTCTTATCGGATATATCACTGACATCTGTTTCTACATTAGCAGTCGCATGATTTACCTCTGTAATAGTTGCAGATACCTCTTCCATGCTAGCGGATAGTTCTTCCATGGTAGCAGATATATCTGTCGCATTTTCATCTACACCTTTAATTTGTAAGGACACACTATCTACAGCTTCGTTAAGTCTTACCGAATTATGGACGATGTTATTCATTACCTTTTCAAGTGTTTCTAGAAATATATTAATACCATTTACTAGCTGACCAATTTCATCTTTATTTTTAATTTTGATTCGATTAGATAGATTACATTTTTCTTCTTCTAAATCTTTTATAATGCGATCAAGTTGTTTCTTTGCTTTTACAGTCGGCTTAATAATAAGTCGATGTACAACAAGCATGCAGATCCCAATTAAAACAGCAAGAACTACCGTCATTGCAACAACCAATACAGATGTTGCCTCGTATCTTGTATTTAGCTTTTGTACAGCTTCATCCATAAAGGTATCATTGTTGCTCTTCATATCCGTTAATTGTCCCTTTATCGCTTCTGAAGTGGTATTGAATTCATCTAGCAATGTTTCAAGTTCTGCTTGACTCGCTCCTGCATTCTTAGCTGCCATAATCCTGCTAACCACACTAATGTAGGATTTAACTGAATCATTGATACCAGTTAGTTTCTCTAGTTCTACATCTGATTTATTTATTTTAAACATCTCTAATGAGTTAGCTACCTTTCCCAAATCTGAAGATATCTTACTTGAAAGCTCTGATGTTTTATCCGATGAATCTGAGTAGATGAAACGATATACATTACTTTGAGATCCTTCTAATACACTGGTAAAGGAAAATATATTATTAAATTCAGTTATTTGTGTAACTGAAATATCTTGTATTCCCTCATTAACTCCAGACATGCTTTTGTTTACAAGCAATCCTAATAATAAAACAGCAATAAATTCAAGTATAAAAAAGCTAAAAATCTTAACACTTAGTTTTTTATTCATATTTATCTCCTCTCTTTTGTAAATAATTTTTGCTATGTACATTTTACCATATTCCAAGGCTATATTGCACTTGTTTTTGTCCTAATTATACATATTTCAAGCAACTTCGTAAAATTTTAACCCTTTTTCGTAAAATATTACACATTTCTTTCTTTTGATTATTTACGTCCTTGGCAATGCCTAAAAAACCAAACCTTGCGCTTTGAAAACTTGATTTGAAACTCTTGAACTTTGCTACAAACAATGCTACAATATACAGTACGTCAGTATGTTTATCACCGCGATTACAGCTGATGTAGGTTAACTTAAGGAGGATGTATCGTGGCATTTAAAATTTTAATAATTGTTTTACTTGTTCTGATTGCGGTATTAGTTGGCTTATACTTTCTTGGAAAACGTCTTGAGAAAAAACAGGCAGCACAACAGCAACAAATCGAATCAGCAGCACAGAATGTTACCATGTTAATTATTGATAAAAAGAGGATGAAGCTTAAGGAGGCTGGATTGCCTTCCGTTGTATTAGAACAGACACCTAGGCTACTTCGTGGTTCAAAATTACCTATTGTAAAAGCAAAAGTTGGTCCTAAGGTTATGACCTTAATATCAGATGAGAAAATTTTTGAATTAATACCTGTTAAAAAAGAGGTTAAAGCAGTTGTAAGTGGGATTTATATCACAAGTGTAAAGGGTGTTCGTGGACCTTTAGAGGCCCCACAAAAGAAGAAAGGTTTCTTTAAGCGAATGACCTCTCGATTTACGAAGACAGAAAAGAGTAAATAAAAACATTTATTCATATACTTTATTGAATCAAAAAAGGTGTTAGAAACCTAACACCGAAACAGTTGACAAACTACCAAAAGCGCAAGCTCAAAGTAGTTTGTCTTTTATTTTATTAAAGCTTGTTTAACCCTTCACGCTTCCTAGTGCAACCCCTTGCACAATGAATTTGGAGAGAATTAAATATACAACGATTACTGGGAAAATTGAAAATGCTACCATCATATACAATTGTCCCATATCAAACTTGGTAAAATCTGCACTTCGTATATAGGCAATCCACAAAGGCAATGTCTTCTTTGTAGCCTTTGTAAGTACCAGCGATGGAGTAAAATAATTGTTCCAGCTTCCAGCAAAGCCAAATATGGCCTGCACCGCTAATGCGGGCTTTAACAAAGGAATGATGATGGTATTAAAAGTATAAAATTCATTTGATCCATCTATACGAGCCGCCTCTATTATTTCAAGAGGAAGGGAGCTTTCCATATATTGCTTCATAAAAAAGAATACAGCAGGTGCTGCAATAGCAGGCACAATCAAAGGAATAAAGCTTTCCTTTAAATCCATAGCGGTAATTAATTTTACAAAACCAAGTGCACCAACCTGAGTGGGAATTGTCATAATCAATAGAATAAAGTTAAATGCAAATTTTTTATATTTAAAATCATATACATGAATTGCGTATGCTGTCATGGAAGAAAAATACACTGAAAGCATTACTGTGCACGTAGAGACAATAATACTATTTATCATTCCTCTCACAATTAAAATCGTTGTATTGTTGATTACATTATTAAAATTTCGTGCAAATGATCGGCCAGGTAGCAAAGAAAATCCTCTTTGAATATCCACGTGCGCTCTTGTTGCATTGTTAAATAACATATAAAAAGAGAACAAACTAATAATTGCTAAAATAATTAATATGATATAGCTGATTGCTCGCCTAATCTGAAGGCTAATGGAAGCCTTTTGATTTGTTTTTTTCATTTCTACCACCTTCCTACTTCTCTCTTTGGCCTGTAATCGCTTTGAACACCCATATACTTAATGTCCCGGTAACAAGAAACAATATGACAGAAAGCGCTCCAGCCATACCATAATTTTTACTATACAAATGATTATTTAGATACATAATTAGTGTCATAGTGGTTCGATCTGGCCCTCCTTTTCCATTGGTTAGAATCTGAGGGAGGTCAAACATTTGAAGTCCACCGATTAGTGAAGTTATTATAACATATGCAAGTATTGGCTTTAGTAATGGCATTGTGATTTTAGAAAATACTTGCGAAGGTGTGGCTCCATCTACTTCTGCTGCTTCAAACAAAGCGGTATCAATTCCCATCATACCTGCCATTAAAAGTATCGTTGTATTACCATACCACATTAAGAAATTCATAAGAGCAATCAAGCCTCTAGCTCCTGCCGTTGAGGACATAAAATGAAATGGCTCTTTTATGATTCCTGCATTCATTAGTATTAGATTAATTGGCCCATTATTAGAAAACAATGCAAAAAACAGCATTGCAAAGGAGGAGGCCATAATTAGATTTGGCATATATATTACAGTTTTAAAAAAACCGGAACATTTTAATTTTAGTCTTGTATCGGTAAACCATGCTGCTAAAATCAAAGAAATTACTATCTGGGGAACAAATCCAAGTACCCACAAAATAATAGTATTTTCAAAATACTTTAGCAAATCGCCTTCCGTAAATAGCTTTATGTAATTATCAAATCCAACAAATGTTGGTCCAATTTCTTTTAGACCTGACATATAGTTTTCAAAGAAACTATAGTAAAAGGTAGATATCATTGGTATAAACGAAAACACACCGTAAACAAGAAAGAACGGTATTAAAAATAGATATCCCCATTTTTTATAACTCACATGTTTTGTCTTGTTTTTATTAGAAGCTGTCATGATTTTTCTCCTACTCCTAGTAAGCTAGGAAAAGTAAAAGGCATTCTTTTTATGTCAATTTCCTTGAACTCCTTTTACTTAACCATACTTACTTTTAATGAATTTTATTATTTCGTCAGCTCAGGATATTTTTCAATTGCTGATTGATAGAAGTTTTCCAATGCGGTTTGTTCATCCACATTTCCTTCAAAATACTCATGCATTGTCTGCTGTAAAGCTTCATTTAGTCCCTGATCATAATCGCTTATGTTGCTCATATCAATCTTTTTTGCTGCCTCTGCAAACAGTGCAATGTGATTTTGACCTCCTAAGAAGTCTGAGGAATAATCGCTACTTGCAATCTCGTTCATGGCAGCCTCATTATTGGTATAATCTTGCGTATCTAGAGTTATCTTCTTCATGGTTTCTGCATCACAGGTCAATCGATACATCATGTCTTTAATAAAAGATATATTATCCGTTCCCTTAGCGGCGCAAATCCAAGTTCCACCCCAATAATATGCTTGTGGGCCTTCACATACTGCATAATCTCCAAAGATTCCATTACCAACTGCCTTCTCCCCTTCTGCATCTGCAAGAGAATTACCTAACAAGGTGAAGTTGATTCCCCACGTGGAGTAGAAGAATCCAAATACCTTGCCATCTGGTCCTTGGTCTGCACTCCATTCAGGAGCCCACAATGTAGTTTTATTATTATAGCCTTTGTCCGTATATGTTTTTGTTTGTTTCACCCAATTCATGATATTATCATCTACCACAATTTTATTAGCCTCTACCCATGGAGTAGATACATTATTTGAAAAAGCTCGAAAGGAATCATCATATCCTGAAAGCATAAAATATCCTGCATCCTTCATCTTAGAAGCAACTTCATCAAATTTTGCCCAGTCACTAAGCTTTTCTTGTACCATAGCAGGATCATCCGTTCCAAGTACTTCTTTCGCAATCGATCGTCTATAGGCAAATAAACCAGGGGTCGCTTGCCAAGTCGTTCCTTTTTGTACCCCATCTACGGTAACAATATCTTTTGTATATTGATATTGTTGTGAAAGGTCATCTGCTGTTAATCCAACATCACCCACTACATCAAGTGCATATTCAGACTTTGTATATTTGCTTGCATAATCTGCTTCTACTAAGAATATGTCTACTTTATCGTCACTAGCCGCCGATTCCTGTGCTTGCAATGCAGCATCTAGGTTATTTTGATACGCATTGTTTTCATTTGCTACAATCACAAAATTAACTGTGACACCATGTTTTTCCTCTAAGTCTTTTGCATATGCTTCATAACGACTTTTAAATTCATCATTCCAACAATAAATATTAACAACCTTGCCTTCCTCTAAAGAAGACGACGCATTTTCAGCTTGAGTACTTGCCTTCCCTTCTGTTTGCGTTGATGCATCTGTACCTCCACATCCAGCTAACATAGTTGCCATTACAGATGCAGCTAACATAATACTTAACACTTTCTTTTTCATGAAATATTCCTCCCAACATTTTTCATAAGATAAATTTTTGTAAAAAATATGTTATCTTTACTTCGCTTATAGTGCTTATCATATAGCGTTTTGCAGGTAAAATATATTAAATCAATTGCAAAAATATCAGATTCATGTCATAATATATTTTATAGTAAGACAAGGATTATGGAGTACTGAACTATGAATTTACGTAAAGAGTGGTATCAGCATGAGCTAACCGAAAGAGAGTCAGCGGCTTTACACATGCCTTTAGAAGATGAATATTCCTTTTATCAAGCGGTTAAGAATGGAGACATGGATTTTGTTCGTGCAAATTGCGAACAAGGTGCTTTTACTAACTCCGAAGGAATGGGTATCTTATCTAAGAATCCTTTGACAAATATTAAATATCATTATGTGATTACAGTTGCTATGATTACCAGATATTGTGTAGAAGGCGGTATGGAATTAGAGCAAGCTTATCGATTAAGTGACTTTTATATACTAAAGATGGACTCTTGTACAACAATCGAAGCCGTTGCCCAGTTACACAATGATATGGTTTTAGATTTTACTGGAAAAATGCTTTTACTTCAAAAAAATGCTATTATATCAAAATCAATCGTACAATGTACGAATTACATCTATAATCATCTTCACGAGAGGATTACCCTCAAAGACCTTGCAATACATACTAAGCTTTCCGAAAGTTATCTGTCAAAGCTTTTCAAGAAGAATATCGGTATTTCAGTCAGTGATTACATTCGTGAAAAAAAAATAGAAAAAGCAGAGAACTTATTAAAGTATTCTAATTATTCCTTCATAGACATTGCGAATTATTTGTCCTTTTCCTCGCAAAGTCACTTTATTCAAGCCTTTGAAAAACAAGTTGGTTTAACCCCGAAAAAGTATCGTGATAAATACTATCAGTCTACTTGGTAAACCAAATATGATAAGAAGGTGTTCAAAACAATCCATGTTTTGAACACCTTTTTTTATTCTACTTCTTTTATAATCTCAATACGATTAATCGTAACACCATGCTCCTTGCATACCAGTTTAATATAGTGATATTTGCCTTTGATATAGCCAATTTTTTCAGTTACTAAGATTGTTTTTCCTTCTGTTCCTTGTATGGATATAGTTCCTCGATAGATATTATCAAAGTAAACAGAAATTGGAATTTGAGCTAATTTTGAAAGACTTGTTGTTATCTCAAGTAAAATGGAATAGTTTGCTTCACCTGCTGTCGTGATACCAAAATTAATAATGTCTTTGAATTGAATCGTTTCATCAATGCAATCAAGAATCAGCCTTCCAGTTTCTAAATCCACTGGAAAATACTCGGTGATCTCAGGTGTTGTAGCAACATCCTCTCCCTCATTAAAATCTTCAATATCATCTAAGTTCATTTTCCCTAATTCATGTAACATTGCAGGCGATTGTAATATAAAGTTTAAAATGTTTTTTGCATTTCTTTGTAAATCACTTCTGGTAATTACTCCACATTCTAACTCTTCCTTTAGATTATCAATCTCTTCCTCTTCGTGTGCATCTTGACACACCATATAGATATCGTTTTGTGCCAAGACCATGGCCGCTCGATTGGTCTTTTGATCTTCTTGCCCTTCCCAATTTGCACTTGCCCACCAATCCGTCATAGCAATGCCATCAAAGTTCCATTCTTTTCTTAATATCACGGTACACAAATCAAAATTACCTGCTGTCCAAATTCCATTTACAGGACCATAGGTTGTCATAATTGCTCTGGCATGCCCTTCTTTCACTGCTATTTCATATCCCTTTAGATATATCTCTCGAAGTGCTCGCTCAGATACCACCGCTTCAACCACACATCGGTCTTGTTCTTGATTATTTGCACAAAAGTGCTTCATTGTACCCGTCACCCCAAATTCATGCATAGCTTTTAATTGTACAGCAGCTATTTTGCCTGTCAGAATTGGGTCTTCTGAAATATATTCAAAATTTCTTCCATTTAGGGGATTTCTATGAATATTAATACCTGGACCTAATATGGTATCCACTTTATTCTTTAGGAGTTCTATCCCAACCATTTGGAAGAGCTCTTCTATTAAGGTGAGATTAAACGTACAACCAAGTAAGGTTCCATTCGGAAGAGAAAATGCGAAAGCACCACTATCCATACGTATTCCTGATGGTCCATCTGCACAGCAAGCAACTGGTATCCCAAATTCACGAAGACGAGGAGTCACCCCTCCAAATGCTCCTGCTGTTCCAGGAGTTACCTTGGGACTACACATACCTTCTCCTCGATGCAGACACCTTAAATCTTCTTCTGATAATTGTGCAATGAATTGCTCCATGGTAACCTTTTTCTCAAAAACATCCACCAAACGATAGCCCCTATCACCTGTATAGGCAATTTCAGACGTCCTAAGATCTTTTATTCTTTCTTTTATATCAATTTTTCGAACAGGAACACGATCCCATGCCATTGCATATGTTTTGGTTTTGCTCTCTTGTAACTTAAATCGTTCAAAACATTCTACTGGTGCACATGCTTCTTGTAATTGCTCTAATATCACTTCTTTTTGAAAAAAGCTTCCACAATGTGATGCGCTTCTTACGTCTGCTCCAACGTAAACGTCATAGTCCCCCTCTTCCAAAAGTAGACAAGACAAATGACCTGTTATCCCAGCGTCATCATAAGATGCAAAATATGATTTTGGACAATCAATTAGTAATTCTTGCGATTCTTCTGGCTTTAATACCCTTGTTTTTCCAAATCCAACAAGAACACGTAATGGCTTACCTAGCTTACCTTGTGGTGCTTTTATATAAACTTGTACAACTTCTTTTCCTGGTTTCTTTCCAGTATTTTTTACCATCACTGCCACGCTAACTTTATCTTCTTTTACTTCTTTGATATTGGCAGTGATATCAAAGGTTGTATAGGATAAACCAAAGCCAAATGGATACAATACCTTCTCCTTGGCACAGCTTTCAAAGTAGCGATATCCTACATAGATATCTTCTTTATAATAATTTTTCTTACTATCTCCAAAGTACGCACTGCTTGGATAATCTGTAATATCATAAGCGATGGTATCTGTAAGCTTTCCACATGGATTTACCTGCCCTGTTAATACGTCAACAACACCATTTCCACCTTCTTGACCACCCTGCCACACATACATTAATGCAGAGGGGTGATATTCCTCTACCCATTTCATGTCAATAATATTAGATACATTCAATAAAACTACCGTACGCTCAAAGGCTTTGCTTACTTTTGAAATCATATCCTTTTCAATATCTGTTAATAAATAACTACCTGCTTCGTTTTTATTGTCTTGATCTTCTCCAGCTGTTCTTCCAACGATTACAACGGCAACATTGCTATCCTTTTTTGCTAGCGCTATTATTTCATCTGATATCGGCATTTCTTTTTGCGACCATGGTACTGTGCCCCAACCATTTCCTTCATCAATTGGGTTTTCTTTGATCCATTTCTCATATATTTGAAGTAACGGTTCATGTATCGTAATGCCTTTATATGCTTTTAGTGCATCTAGTATACTAACTACATATTTTGTATTGACCAATCCTCCTGATCCTACTCCACTTTTATAATAATAAGATGCACAACGCCCAAAAACAGCAACCTTATCCCCCGTTCTAAGAGGTAATGTCTCATTTTCATTTCGAAGTAGAACGCATCCCTCTGCTGCTGCCTGTCTTGCTATTTTGGCATATTTTTTAAGACTATAATCATATTTCTTCATTTTTCTTTCTTCCTCCAAGTCAACTTCATTTGCATTCTGCCTTTGATATTTTCGTTAGAAACACATCAATCTTATGAAGACTTGTTCCTAATTTTTGAAGTTCTTTTTTTGATAAACACGCTTTGCCATTGCTGTTATCGAAAAGAATTGTTTCGTTACATACTGCACGTTCTATCCGATAGCTACCATATGTAAGATGCATTGGATTGTAAAATGAGATTTCAAACTGTCGTTCACTAAATGTGAGTGAAATCGATGCAATCCCTTCTTGATCAAATTGCTCTTTTAGCAGTTTTGGTTCAATGATTAAATCTCCCATCTCACCGCGAACACCAAACACTTGGGTAATCATGGTTAACATATACCAGCTTGCAGCTCCCGTCAGATATGGATACATCCCTCTTCCAACGTCATTAAAATACTCTGGAATTCCAGGATACATTTTACTTGTGTTAAAATCCATAGCCGTATCAGCTAATGATTGTAATGCTTGAAAGCCTTCTTTTACAAAGCCTTGCTTATAAAGAGCATTGGCATACATGACCGTCATGTGAGAAAAGACTGCACCGTTTTCCTTCTCTCCATATGCAAATCCAAACATTCTTCCAAGATCAAACTTTTCTTCGTAGAAATTAGTATTTAAGCGATAGCCACCTATATCTTTCTGATACAAGTAAGTATCTGCACTTTTACAAATCGCTTTTATCTGCTCTTTTTGAGCTGTACCACTCATGATTGCAAATACTTGTCCCGTCAGCATCATTCTAACATTTTTATCAAAAACGCCTTCTACCTGCCTTCCATGGTTATCATAATACCCATTAAACCAGCCATGACCCAAAGAGTCTTCTACCCATTCAGATGTTTTAATATGCTCCATCATCCAGTTCGCCTTACTTTCAAGGTCATCAATGATTTCTTTGATTGCAATGTTTACCAAGGAACCACTGATAGTATGCTTGCATATCTGTCCATAGACTTGTAACAGCTTTTGCTTTTCGATCGGGTTTTCATATAATTCCTTGGAACAATTCAAAAGCATTACAATTTCCTTGGAAAGAACTATGGTATCTACTTTTAGCATCTTTTTGTATTCTCGTAGGTAATTGGCTAAATCCTTAAAATTACCTGCATACGCACAGGTAAAAGCTACGCTTTCCCCTTTTTGCTCTGCCATATCGAGTGCATCATTCCAATCCGCACCTCGCATTCTGATATGATTGTGTTCTCCTACCTCGTAAAAAGCGGTTAAATTCTGTAGTAAAAGATGCTCTAACACACTTCCATAGTAGATACTACCATCCAAACACTTTTGCTTCATACCGTAAGAATCATCCCATATCTCATCTTGACTTGTTCCACGTAGTATTTGTTTATCCTTAAAGTAAGGTACTTTTTCATTTAGTATTTCTATGTCACCCGTTTGGTCAATGTATAATTTTGTTGTTAGAAAAGGCCAAAAGCCGTGATCCATCCATACCCTTGTAATGTTGTTTCGATCTGCAACAAACTCACCTTGTTTATTCCCAATAATGGTCGCATTGGTTCCATCCATACGTACACCACCAAAATTGCTAACAATCATATCACGTACACCAGATGGGTTCATAATTAAAAGTGCCAAGCAATCCTGCCATAAGTCGCGCCAGCCTCTTCCCCCTTTTCCATAATCATGATAAGGCAAGAAAGAGCAACCATACATTCTTCTTAAAATAGGCTGGAAACTAATCCATCTAAGATAATGATCATAGTTCTCATCACTGGTATGGTATTTGACATTTACTTTTTCTTGGTAATACTCTTTTACTTTCTGTAGTGCATCTTCTACTTTTTCTTTCGTCTGAAAGCTTAACATTGCCTGCTCAATCTTTTTGCTGTCTGTGGTAGCTCCAATTAAAATTGTATAAGAAACCTTTTGCTTTGGCTCTAAGGTTATCTTTTGAAATCGAATTCCCCCTAATGCCTCTTTTCCCTCAAAGCTTTCTTCTGCCGCTATTCCTTCTATGTCCTCTCGTATTGCCAAGGGATTCGTAAAGCTTCCTCCTTCTCCTAAGTAATCATCTACAATTGGATAAAAAGAAGTTGGGTTTTCTCCTTCCCCTGTTACACCACATACATAGTAAATCATTTTATTTTGTTGATGCCCTCTCTCATCAAAAGAAAGGGTTGGTTTGACCAATACCCCAGACTTATTTGTAGAAATTCGATGTAACAAGGAAGTGACATGTCTATGATCTCTAATGTTATCTGCACTTCGCCCATAGATTGGTATAGCAGCAATTGGGGTTATAGTTTGCTTTTCTTCACTCTTGTTACATATCTCCACCTGCATAACTTCCAAGTTATAATCAAGCGGAACAAAAGAGGTAACCTTTGCCTCTAATTGATATTTAGAAGATATTCTTTCTATCCTATGCCACATAAAACCTGCAAAAAGTCTACTCTTATCCTGCTCTTTTGTAAACTTTTTATATTCTTCTTCTGCTGATTGTCCAGTCACAGACCAGTTACCAACACCCTCCACCATACACCAGAAATTTCTACTAGAACGATTATTATGAAGGTTTTCTACACTAACAGGTTCTAATAGAAATGTATTTTGATCTATTTTACTATCTCCACCTAAATTAGGTGTAATCGAGCTTTTGATTTTGTTTTCACCTGCAATTGGAAAATACAAATAGCTATAATTTTCAGGCTGTTCCATTGTAAAGTCACCGCATTCATTTAAAAAACGTATTGCTTTCATTTCTTTCTCCTTCTATCTGTTTCAAATAATATCTAATTTCCTATCCATCTTTCTGCAAATAGGCTCGATTCTTCTCCATATTACTTGATGCATTTAAAATATAAAATCAAATTCATATGAAAAATATCAGATTCATGACCTATCTTCTTTTCTTATATTAGTTCACATAAAAAATGCCCTACTGCAAATTATGCAGTAGAGCTTATCGTCTTTTCTATCTTAAATTTGTTTGAATCTTATTAAATTTATCCACAGTAGGGTGCTTACTTTTTTGTTCGTAGGTTTCTACAGCACAAAATCCTTTGCATCTTTGGATTTTATATTAATGGAAATCTGACAATCTGCCAAGTGTTCATAATTAATATCGAGTGCATATTCAACACGAACCGCTATGTTTTCATCCTGCTCTTCTATCTTAACGTCTTTTGCAAAGATACCTATCATAAGATTACCATATGGAGTATTATAACAGGTTATATTTTTCTTGTTTTTTTCAAATACCATATGTACATTGGTTACGCCTTGCTTCATAATGTCTAAGGTATTATCTGTGATTTTAACTGTGTTTTTCGTACTGCCTTCAAAGCCTTCCATCATCTCATGAAACAATACATAATGCTTATTATTTCTTTTATAATACTCTCCAACTGTAATCACTTCAACTGGATCAGGCGCTTGTGTTTCCAGACTATCAAATTGCAGTCCACAAATACTTAGTATTACATCTTTTGTCATATACTCACCTAAAAGTCTTCTATATTAATTAATTTCGTAGTTTCAATATCATAGGGTAAAATTGAATTAGCAAACTGTTTAAACTTATCTGCTGCATCACTTACATAAAATTCATAACGCGAACTATCATTTATCTGGTTGCTTGTATTTATCATGTCATGCTCTTCCAATAAAGCTTTTAATTCAAGGGCAGTTTCGTAAGCTGGATTTACTAAAGTAACATCTTCTCCAATCATTTTTCTGACCGTTGAACGAAGCAAGGGGTAATGCGTACATCCTAAAATTAACGTATCAATTCCCGATTCCTTTAGTTCACTCAAATATCTTTTTGCTACTTCATCTGTAACACTATCTTTTATCCAATTTTCTTCAACCAATGGAACAAACAACGGGCAAGCTTTTCCAACTACAGTGATATCTTTCTTTCTTTTATGTATAAACTCTGAGTAGATTCCACTATTTATTGTCCCTTCCGTACCTATCACTCCGATTTTTCCATTATTGGTTGCATCGACCGCTACTTTCGCACCTGGTTTTACCACACCAATTATGGGGATATCGAGTTCAGTCTCTATGGTATCCAAAGCATATGCACTGGCAGTATTACATGCCACTACGATTGCTTTTACTTTTTTTGTCCTAAGAAACCGAATAATCTGTCTGGAATAACGAATAATCGTATTTTGAGACTTACTACCATATGGAACTCTTGCAGTGTCTCCAAAATAAATAATACGTTCATTTGGCATTTGCCTCATGATCTCTCTAGCTACCGTCAATCCGCCCACGCCAGAGTCAAAAACACCGATTGGGGCTTCTTTTATTGCCTCATCTATTTCACGAATGCTTAAGGTCATTTCATCCTCCATTAAAATCTCTGCCTTACTAGTTGTTTAGGAATTTCAAATATTTAAAGGATATTTTTGTATTGTTACCTTGTAAGAGCATATGATATTCATCTGGTGTAAGCATTCCCTCTAATGTTTCCTTAACCTCATCGTTAACAACTGCGTAGCTTCCCTCAACAAAGCAAAGATTTGGATACATCACACACCACCAGTTTCTGCCTTCTGCTTTTCCAAGTTTTATTTTTAAAGCATCATAATATCCCGCTGGAAATATGAGACTGCCATATTCTTTGATTGGAAAATAACAATTTTCAAATTCCGCACTTACATTATATTCATATCCTTCTTTTTCCACAACATCCAAAGCAAAATTTTTAATATTTTCCAAATTATTTTCTAAAATATCTCGTGTTGTACTTAAATCTTCTGTTCCCGTTAACAATGTTTTCATGTATTTTAATGTTTCGTTTTTCACTTTCATTTTTAATTGCTGTGATTCATCCGTATCATTATCTGCTATCACATGAAAACGTATAATTTTTTGTGCAAGAGTACTTTGTAACTTTTGCATACTGTATGTATTACTTACATTTGCTTTACTAATATATACTTGGCTTGTAAGTGTAATGCCAATTATAACAACTAATAAACTAATTATGATATGATTTTTTTTCTTCATTTATCAATACCTCCCTATGGAATATAGTGGAAGTATTGACAATATTATTTGAATCTATTCGTTACTTTTAATACTATTTATCACAGTCATCTCTTGATTGTCTATGTGGTTACAGATTGTATACGTTGCTTTTTCTTTATCATGGTTTTTCAAAGACTCAATTATTGTCTCATGTTCTTCAATCAATCTTAGATGGCTGCTGTAATCCTTAATGTACTCAATTCGATAACGATACATCTGCTCGCGCAAATTATTTAGAATTAAAATTAATTTTTCATTTCCAGTCGCATTATAAATAACATCATGAAAATTCACATCTGCTTCTGCAATTGCGGTTAGCTCCTTTGAAGAGATGGCTTTTTTAAATTCTTCTAATGCCATTTGTAGTTGTTCAATCAAATCCTCCGTTATTCTATCACAGGCGATTTCCATTGCCAATTCTTCTAACGCCTTTCTTACTTCTAATACATCCCGTAAGCTTTTTTCAGTGATTTTAGCAACCTCTGCTCCCTTTCTTGGAACCATAGTAACCAATCCTTCTAGTTCCAGCTTACGAATGGCTTCTCTGATAGGAGTTCTACTTACCCCTAGTCTTTGTGCAAGCTGAATCTCCATAAGTCTCTCACCTGGCTTTAATTCTCCTTTTAAAATAGCTTGTCTTAATGTATTGAATACAACATCCCTAAGTGGAAGATATTCATTGATATTTACCTTTAATACGTCGTTCATTTTACTTACCTCCTATTATTATATACACTCGTTAGATACGTTTGTTTTACTTGGTTACTAGAATTTAAAATTAAATGGGCTTTTTGAGCCTTTTCATACTCTGTAAAAATTCCAAATACAGTAGGTCCACTACCGCTCATCATTGCGTTTATGGCACCATTCTCCTGCATAATATTCTTAATTTCTTGAATGACTGGATACTCTTTTATTGTGACTTCTTCGAGCACATTTCCCATCCGTTTTGTAATGTCAGTTAAATTTCCTTCTTCAATTGCTTCTACCATTCCATCAATATCTGGATGAACTTTTATTTCATCTACTTTCAAATTCCCATATACGAACTTTGTCGATACACTAATTCCAGGTTTTGCAATTAATATGTAACATTTCGGCATTGGTTTTAAAGGGGTTAATTTTTCTCCAATCCCTTCTGCAAGGGCAGTTCCTCTCATGATACAATACGGAACATCTGCGCCTATTACTACTGAGCGCTCCATAAGCTGTTTTTTGCTAAGCCCCAGTTTAAATAACTTATTTACCCCCATCAACACTGCGGCAGCATCAGAACTTCCTCCTGCCATACCTGCTGCAACTGGGATATATTTTTCAAGATCTATGCTAACACCTTGCTCAAGCTCAAATTCGTCCATCAGAAGTTTCGCAGCTTTATAAACAAGGTTATTTTCATTATTCGGTAAATAATATAAATTCGTTTTTACCTTTATCGCATTCTCTTTTATTTTTTTTATAGCAATCTTATCATACATATTGATCGTCTGCATAATCATACGCACTTCGTGATAGCCGTCTTCTCTTTTACGAACAACATCTAGGCCAAGATTAATTTTGGCAAGTGCTTTTAATTTGATTTGTTCCATTACTTTCCTCCAGTGTTAATGTCACAATTTATTGTATTCTGTATACATTATAAACATTTTTTTTAAAAATTGCAATGTTTGTAATATACTAATTTCCGACATTGTTCTCTTATTTTCTATCAAATTACTATAACCAATTTAGTAAAGGGGGGATTACAGACACTTTGGGGCCTAAAAATGCTGATTTTCTTAAAATGTATCATTTTAGAAAATCAGCATTTCATGCATTATATAGTATAAATAAACATGTAATCTATTTTGATATCTATTACGATCAGAGCCATTTACAAAAACATTCTATTATATGCTCTTTACAATAAGTAAGCTATCTCCTACTTTAATAGAATCACTCGTAAGATCATTGGTTTCCTTGATTTTATCCACCGTTGTGTAATATTTCTTAGCCAATTTCCACAAGGAGTCATCTGCTTTTACAACATATCCCACAATTCCTGGTAAAGCTTCAAGTTTTGAATAATCAAGTGGCTCTTGTTTTACATCTGTTATAATTTCTTCAGACAATCTATTTAATACTAAGGCATTTAAATTAACGATTGCTTTTACTTCTACCTCTTCACTGTCTATCATCGTACTATTGAGTTGGTCGATGTCTGCCTTGATATGGTAAATAGAGTCCTCATTTATTCCTTTTGCTTCTATAATATGATTAAATGGAATCATGCCTTTCATTACGTTAAATGGCATATTATCATCTGCCGTTATGTACAAAATCGCTACTTCTATTACACCCTCTACACTTACCGCATCTTCAACTGGAATTGTTTCATCAATTTTTACATTACCTGTTGTATGGCAAAGTTGAAGGATTCTTAGTTGGTTATTTGGAATCTTTTGTTTTTCCGTTACTCGTGTCTTGGCAAAATTCTTTACAACCAAACTCTCAAAATTTCCAACTTGGGTAATTGGTGTTAACTCCATTTGAGGTGAATAAACATCTTCCAGGATATCAACATGATTTTCTTCATATAATTTAATATCAAGATTCAAAGCACCATCAATATTAATCAGTCTTTGTTCTCCATCATAATCTGGTTTTGCTTCAATGTCTAAATGCTCAAATGAGAGTTCAATATCAGCTATCATATCTTCTAGGCAGTCACTACAATCAATATTTCCGCTAAATGGTATCACTTCTTCTACAAAATGAAGCGAGCGTTCTTCATCTTCTCCCTTATAGAGAACAAAAACAGCCAAATCTCCTTTTATAGAAATTCCCTGATCCATTAGTCTGATTTCTACGTTTCTTAGCTGTGCATTCGTCCAAACAATTTCATAGATATTAGGTTTGTTTTGATTGATTGCTATTTCATCTTTGATTCTAAAAATATCTTTCTTATTCACGGCAAGCTCGACAATATCTAGTCCTTTTTTGCGACTTTGTACCTCATCCTCACTTACAATATCAACCGTAGTTTCTTCATCCATGATTTGTTCAATCGATAGAACAAAGGTTACAATTGCTTTTACACTAATCTTTCTAGAGTTAATTGTAGATACATTAAAATCTTCTGTATCCCACTTCATCTTAATACTGTCACCATCCATAGCACCTTCTATGTTAATGGTTTCTTCAAACGGTATCTCGCCAGATAAACTTTGAATTCTCTCGTCTGGAGAATCACTCACATACAGTATCTTGAATTTTAGTTTGCCTCTTACCACGGCATGCCCATCTGCTGCTTTTACTTCTGTAATTACTATTTCACTGGAGTCTTGTATAATATTCATGACATCTGCTTTACTATCAGGAACATTATAATCATCCTCTAATGTAATCTGATTTACAGCTTTTCCTTTTAATCCGTTCATATGTATATTCTTCTTGATTAGTTCCAATATATCCCCTCCAATTTGCTTATTTTATCATCTTTACAGCCACTATAAGATATCTGTTTATGCTACTCTATTTATATTGAGAGAATCTATATTTTATGCTACCATTTTCAAAATTCCTTCAATATGTTATACTAATGTCACTAAGAGTGATAATCGTCTAATTACACTTATCTAGATCTTATAAAAACCTTGTAATTGTTAAATTCAATAAATTTAGAAAGGTAGAAACATGAGTGATTTAAGCCAAAAGCGCTTGTGTAAAAAATGTCTTTTATATGATTTTCCACAAGCTCAATACTTTACACATTTATACGAATATATTGATAGTTTAGATGATGATAGAAAGGTCGATGAGATAGAATATGATAAGAGACTAAATATATGTATTGCGTGCGAAGATTATTTCCAGGGAATGTGTCGCATATGCGGCTGTTTCGTTGAGTTAAGAGCCATTATTGGGGAAAACGAATGTGCTGCTCCTAATAAAAAGTGGTAGATGAATATAAAAGAAAGAAAAACAACTATTTCGTTGCTTTTCTTTCTTTTTTTACATATTCTTATCATTTAAAATAGAGGTTAAAAATGCAAGTGCAAGACCTTGTCCCCAGCCTTGAATCCAATCTTTTGGAATATTTCTGTATCCTTCTCTGTCATTCATAACAGCGGTACCACCAGATACATTTAATACCCTTCCATCTTCTGATATGTTTTGCATGATTCCATCTAATGCTTTTTGAATATATTTTGTATGAAGTGGATTTTGGTTTGTTACCATAGCTGCTGCAATACCACAAGCGGCTGATACCTCTTCATAAGATTCTTCATCGTCAAGTATGGTTCTCCATAATCCATTTTCTGTTTGTAATAGTTTAAGAGCTCCAAGTTGATCTCTTAGCGCGCATTCAATATCCATATAAATAGGGTATAAATAAGGCTGAGGTAATCTTCTTTTTACCTGAGACATTGTGTATGCTGCCCAGCAGTTAGCTCTTCCCCAATAAAAACCTGACATATGGTCTTTTTTAATGTTATTATATCCATGATACCAAAGACTTGTAGATGGATCTTGTAAATACTTAATATGCCAGTAATATTGATTGAGGGCATCCTCAATTATGTCTTTGTCCTCTAACTTCACGCCAACTCTTAGCAAAAAGAAGGCTGCCATAAAAAGAGTGTCTGCCCAAGCTTGTTCTGGAAAATCATTTTTTATCGATACTGTATGTTGAAGCACACGATCGCCAAAGCGAAGTGCGTGATTTCTAATATAATCTACTTTACTAAGTACGATATCCCAATACTTTTCATCACCTGTATTTTCGTAAAGAGTAATCATTGCATGTCCCATTGCACATGTATTAACTGTCCAATCTGGAAGACCTAATTCAATGTATTCATCTGTCCAGTTTTTAAGCATCTCAAGATACTTTTCATTTTTCGTTGCCTCATAAGCTTCAGACACACCGTAATAGGCAACTCCACATGGCCACTCCCAAGTCATATCCATTGTCATAGTCTTTTTTACAATCTGATCAATGGCCTTTAAAATCTGGTTTTCATCATAATTGATTTTAAACATAATTTCCTCCATCTTAATGTTGCTTTCAAACATCTTTCTAAAATATTTCCCCTTCCATGGTAACATAGAAGGGGAAATATTGACATGTCATATCTTATACTGTAAGCACCTAAAGCTTGTATTATACTCTCTTATGTGCATACGTACTTCGATTTACTTTTTAAGCTTAATTATAACTTCCAGCTTCGATTGCTTGTGTTTTTTCATCAAGAATCTCTTGATATCCAGCTGATAAGTAATCTTCTACTGCTTTTTGATAAGTTGCTTCAAAATCTGCTTCTGGTGCAAGAACGCATTTTACATAAAGTTCTTTCCATAAGTCGTTTAATGTTGTCTTGTACTCTGCAACACTTTCAATTACAACAGAATATAATGCATCTGGTGTCATGAATTCTTTGTAGTCATTAAAATACTTATAAGAATCTTCCACTAAATACTCATATCCAACTGGAGCCCAGTTTGCAAGATTTGCTTTGTAGTTAAGTTCGTCTTTTTCATACTGTGCACTTTCAGTTACTAAAGCCCAATAATCTTTGTTATTGTTTTGTGATAATGCTGATTCACCTGTAAAGTCAGGGTTTTTCACTGCTAAACCATCTGCATCTAATGTATAGTTCTCACCTTCTACACCATTTTGTAAGAAGAATAAGTTTTCAGGTTGACTCATCCATTCCAAATACATCCATACTGCAGCTCTTTCTTCATCTGAAGTAGTTGAATTAATTCCCATGATGAATCCAAATGGCCAGTAAGCTCTTGACTGTGGCTTTGTTCCTTCTGGTGATAATGCTGCTGGGTCTAATACTGCAAATTTAGCATTTGGATCGTTTGCTAATGTTGAGCTAATAACATCTGTACTACTTGCTAAATATAGCGCGAATGTTCCTGATGCACCTGATACGAAATCAGCTTTTATGGAAGCTTCATCCGTATTTAAGTAAAATTCAGGATCAATTAAACCATTGTTATACTGATAATTTAAATTCTTTAAGTAGTCATGTGTAGGAGCCCAAGGAAGTGCTGCTACAGAAAGATCTGAATAAAGAGCTCTATCTTTTTCATCGATTGGCCATGCACGGAAAGGATAATCATAAGTAAAGTTGTTATGCTCTAATTTTCCGCCTCCATTACCAAGTCCTGCATCCTTCCATGCCTTAAATACTGCGTTTAATTCTTCTAAGTTATGAGGCATTTCCATGTTTACTTTTTCCAACCAGTCCTGACGGATTAATGTCATATAGTTATATGCATCCGTACGTTCTGCAAAGAAGAAAGTAGGTTTTCCATCAACGGAACCATATTTTGAAATCGTTTCACCCATATTTCCAAAGTAAGTCGGAGCATAGTTTGCGATTTCACCTAAATCAAGCTCTTGCATTGCACCTTCACTATAATATGCTAGAGCTTGTGGCATATCATAATGGAAAATAATATCTGGAGCCGTTCCAGCTGCTAGCATTTGTGTATAATCGGTTACTTCAGTTGATCTTCCGATTGCAACAAATTCAACGGTTACATTGTATTTCTCGCCGAATTCTTTCTGAATCCATTTGGTATAATAGTTATCGGTTACATTCCATCCTTCAAACGCTCTGTCATATACAGGGATTTGAATTGTTACATTTTCTGGGAAACCTTGTGAGTAATCAGCGTAGCTTCCTGTTGTTTCTGTCGTATCTTTTGACTCGGTTGCATCAGTTCCTTCAGCTGTATTTTCAGCCTTGTCTGTTGTTTCCGTTTTTTTGCTTCCACCGCATCCTGCGAGTGATGCTGCAACCATGGAGCACGCCAAAGTAAGAGCAGCCACTTTTTTAAAAGTCTTTTTCATATACCTTTACCTCCTTAAATGTATACCTTTTATTATATAGTAATAGGAAATTCCTAATAACTATCACTTAACCTTTTACTGATCCAATCATTGTGCCTTGTACAAAGTATTTTTGAACGAATGGGTAAACACATATAATAGGAATCGTTGCAAACATAATACATGATGCCTTTAATACCTCTGGATTCGTAAGCTGAGCGGAACCCTCAACTGCAGCCTGAAAGCTCTCTGTCGCTGCAACTACCAAGTAATATAGCTTTAACTGTAATGGTCTTAAATCGGTTCTTTGTTTGATATAAAACAATGCATCCTGATAAGCATTCCATCTTCCTACTGCGTAGAATAAGGATAACGTTGCTATAATTGGTTTTGATAATGGTAAAACAATACTCCATAAGATTCGTATTTGTCCAGCTCCATCCAAATGTGCCGATTCTATTAAGCTGTCTGGAATTGAACTTTGTAATGAAGTTTTCATTATTAATAAGTTATATGGACTAAAAGCAAGTGGTAAAATCATAGCTGCCCAAGTATCTAGTAACCCCAATTGATTCATTAGCAAATATTCTGGTATAATACCACCTGAAAAATACATCGTAAACATAAATATAAATGTCAGTGCGGTTCTTCCTTTTAAATCTCTTCTAGAAAGTGGATAAGCTGCACATATGGTAATTATCATACCTACTATAGTAAATAATACCGTAACAACAACTGAAACATAAAGAGAACGTACGATACTTGCATCTGCAAAAATCTTTTTATACGCATCAAATGTGATACCCTTTGGCAAAAGAACAATTTTATTTGCTATAACAAAGGCCTCACCACTGATGGATTTTGACATAACATGTATAAACGGTAATACACAAGTCATCGCTACAAGTAAAATAAAAGTATATATAATAGCATCGATTCCTAAATTTTTAACTCTGGCTTTTGTCCAGGTTTTTTTTGTTTTTGGTAACATTACTTTTGATGTTGAGTCCATCCTAAAGCCTCCTTCTATAGTAAGCCTTCTTCACCGAGCTTTTTAGCAACACGGTCAGCGGCTAATACTAATATTAATCCTACTACCGATTGGAATAAACCAATCGCAGTAGCTTCACTAAATTTTCCACTCTTTATACCGTAATTATATACTAATACAGGAATTGTGGTCGTAAACTTGGTGGTCGCAACATTCATTAAAGCGAATACACTTTCGAAAGAACCTCCCATAATCTTACCAAGGTTCATAATTAACAATGTAACTATGGTTCCTTTGATACAAGGCAATGTAACGTTCATACATTTTGCCCATCGACCAGCACCGTCTACGGTAGCTGCTTCATATAATTCTGTATTTACCCCTGTAATTGCCGCAAGATAAATAATGGTACCCCATCCCATACTCTGCCAAACGCTGATTGCTACATATGTAACCAACCAGTTATTATCTTGCTGTAGGAATGGAATTCTCGTTCCACCATTTGCAGCAATGATGTTATTAACAATACCAGTTGCCTGACCAAAAATTTGATACGCAATCGCACCTATAATAACGAAAGATAAAAAGTGTGGTAAATAAAGTAATGTCTGTGTAATTCTTTTAAAGTATTTATTTTTCACTTCATTTAATAGTAATGCAAGTATAATTGGCATTGGGAAGCCAAATAATAATGTTAAGCCATTTAATAGTAATGTGTTTCTTACTGATTTTCCAAAGTCTCTCATTTTAAATACTTTTTCAAATATCTCAAATCCAACCCATTCACTACCAGCAAACCCTTTTAAGATTTTATAATTTTTAAACGCAATTACTAATCCAGCCATTGAACCATATTTAAAAATCAAAGCAAATGCGAGTGGAATTAATAATAGTAAGTATAATTGCCAGTCCTTTTTTAAATAGAACATAATGCCATGTTTCTTTGGACCAACTGGTGAAACTGTTTTTAAAGCTTTTTCACCCTTTACTGCTTTGGCAGATTTCATAATATATTCCTCCTATTCAGTTTTCATTTGTATGTTTGCACACACTGAACTTACTCACACTATAATTGTTCTTACTAGCTTTGTAAATAATCATTTTTGATACAATGCTTTAATTTTGATAATGAAGAATCCCTTGATTTTACTGCATTTTTTGATTTTTTATTTTTATTTTACTATGTCTATTCATCTTATTATGCTCGAAAATTACCCCTTTTATTATCAAAAATGATTAAGAAAATCAAAAAAAATATCCATAAAACGATTCATTTTTCATCATTTTATGGATATTTTAACAATACGTCCCAATATTCATTGGTTATTTTTATAATCACTTGGCGAAACACCTTCATACTTCTTAAAAAATCGATTCACACTTTGTACATTTCGATAGCCCACTTCTTTGGCAATTTGACTAATGTTCATGTTTGAATGGAGTAATAATCGCTTTACTTCTTCAATTCTTAAGATATTGACATTGTCCATTAAGCTTTTTCCAGTTTCTTCTTTGACAAGCTTTCTTAAATAAGAATAACTAATTCCAATTTTTTCAGCAAGCTCTTCAAACACAATGTCTTCTTTATAATGCTCATTAATATATTTCATTATTTGTTCCCAATATCTCGTCTCATTTATCTCATCATTTTGATTAGAGCGTTCAATTATGGTTCGGTATAGTTCGCATAGGTATATCTCAATCTCTTCTAAAGTATCAAACTCCGCCAATTTAGAATATATATTACTGTTATGCGCCACAAGAATATTGGTATTCATATTATGTTCTGCCATGTACTTAATGGTGGCCCCTGCCAGCTGATTAAAAATAAATATAATATTATCATTCGTAATATTACTAATACTTCTGATGTCATTCATAATGACTCTTAATTCTTCTTCGATGCTATTTATATCACCAGTATTTAAATAATTTAATATTTTTTTCTCACTATTATAGGAATAATGATATTTTCGATTCTCATTATTTCTTGATTTATAAAAAATAATACTATTTCTTCCTTCTACCAAACGATTTTTAACCGCTTCTAATGCTTCAATGGTACAATCCTTAATTCCTTCATAATCATTATGAACCGCACTCACACCTATCGTAACCGTATACCCCATAATCTGTGAAGCTTCATTTTTTACAATGGTTAGAATGTTTCCAACCGTTCTTGGTACCTTGCTATGGTCATATTCCTTCATATTAATAATAATTCCAATCATACCACCAATATAGCGAACGCAACTGACATTATAGCCCTCTGGGAAGCTTTTTTCTATTTTTTCAAATAAAACATATCTATGATAACTTCTTATATCATGGTTTGTCTCATGTAAATATGAATTCATATTATCAATGGAAGCTAACGCTACCATATAATGATTGAAGGTAAATAACTTCTTCACTTCTTCTAATTCTGTTTCATTTGTTAATTCTCCCTGCATCAGATTGTGCAAGGCTAAACTCTTTGTTTCTTCCTCCCTTGCCTTTAACAACTTATGAAGGTTATCTTCTTGTTGTTGTAGCTGCGTAAAAGCATTCGCTATGAAAGCGAGCTCACTCTTGCTTTCTTCATATTCAACGCCTTCTCGCTCTTTTAATTCCTTGATTAGCTTTCTCATTGGCTTTGATAAGCTGGAAGCTATGAAAATAGAAAGTAAGGTTCCTACTATTATAATAACAATGGTAAGAAGGGTATATCTGGTTCTCATACTATATGATTTTTCCATAAGCTTGTCCATTGGATATTTTGCCACATATATCCAATTATTAAAGGAAGTACGATAGTACGTATACAAAACCTTCTCACTTTTATTACTTATATACTCAAATCCAGAAGTAAGTCCTCCTTTTATCAAGCTCTTTATATATTGATCCTCATCTAATTCACGAAATAGATTCTCTTTATTTACATCCGAAATTACAATTCCATTCTTATCAATCAACATTCCTTCCATTTCTGTTCCAAAACGGCTAGAATTCAAATACTTACATATTTCATTTTCCGAAACATTGATGACAATCGTTCCTTTTGTTGAAGTTACAAGTTTACTCAATCGAAAGACATAAGAAATAACTTCAACATCTAACTTTGTTCCATCTTCTACTTCATTCATGGTCTTTGCAGTTAAAATTCTAGGGTACCATACTCCTGTAGGACCTGACATTTGAGTTTGAGCATCCTCTAACCAATCAATACTTTCATAAGCTTCTAATCTAACAATTCCTTTATTCGTTGAAATTAGATAATCTGCGTTATCTAAATAAAAAAAGGCTGAATGGATTGCGCTGTTGTTATTTACAATCTCATCCAAAGCATCACCTATTTCAAATGCTTTGGAAACATTACTATAATCCTGATTTAGCTTTGTATAGGTATCTGCATCTTTTAAGGCATTAAACGTACTTCCTTTTACAATCTGTAAAACATTTCTCACTATATTATTTAAAACGGATTCAACCAAATCACTATTGGATTCTAACTTTGCCATTGCTGAATTGGCTATCTCTTCCTCCGAGTATTCAAGCATACTTTTACTGCTATAGTATGTAATAATGCTCGTTGGTACTACTAATAGTAAAACAAGTAGTATAATAAGTTCTAACAGAAATGGTACTCTCTTCATAGCATCCTCCACTATATACCTATTCACAACTTTTTAATGTATATTATAGAGTACATTTTACTATTTTTCAAGCTAACCTAAATAATTTAGTTTTTCTTAAAATAGAGAACTTATCTATCGTGGACACTTTTGCATTCAATAGAGTTATAAGGTGACTTCTTAGCAAAAAAGCAATCCGCTAAGTACGTACACGGATTGCTTTCTTTTACACTTATAGATTCTTTTTTATGGCTTCTACTAATTCATGGTATTCTTCATCCGTTAGAAATGTTTTCTGTGGATTCATTTGAAACGTTCCACCCCATTCATCTTTATCCTTGTATTTTGGAACTAAATGCATGTGAAGATGGCATCCTGTATCACCATACATTCCATAATTAATCTTGTCTGGGTGGAATGTTTTGTGCATTGCAGTTGCAACTTTAGCTACATCTGCCATAAAGGCATTTCTTTCTTCTTCTGTAATATTTACAATTTCACTCACATGGTCTTTGTATGCTACTATAAATCGACCTCTTTTACTTTGTTCTTTGAAAAGAATTAGACTGCTGACAGTAAGATCACATACGTATATGCCGAATGCATCTAGCAATTCTCCTCTCATACAATATGCACAATTTTGATCCTTCATGCTTTCCTCCATTCTGTGCCTCGCATTTTACTTGGCACTTTCGTACTAAGTTTTTCTTATACTCTTAACCGCGCTTCTACGAAGTAGATTAGCCTAATCAAGTTCTTCTTCATACACAATCACAGGGTACATTATGCGTATTTTATCACAAACGCTTTTGCTTAACAACGCCCCCACAAATATTTTTATGTTATTTTATTTTTTTCTATAGTATTATAGATTTTTATATACTTTAGTGTTACTTTATAATAAGAATAAAAATACCATTAGCAGCAGGAGGCTCAATATGTTTCAGAAAACATTTCAGTTCACAGATAACCCGATTAATGAGGCAATTACAATTTCTTCAAACACGTTATATACATTTGAACAAGGTTATGGTTTTTTAACGGAGGAGAATTGTTTTGAAAACGAACTATTACAGATACCCGAATTAAATAACGGCTTTGAACCGTGGTATTGGTACCAGGGCCATAAGCTAATTCATATCAATCAAGACAAATACGGATGCTTTCTTACACATTCTGAAATGCTTCCTCTTTCTTTTAAGGCAAATGTCCCTTCTTCTGGCAATTATAAGCTTAGAATTCACATAACTGCAGGAAAGGATCCTGTCAACCATCTTATGGTTTATACAGGACGAAGACACTTGGCACTTTTTCATAAAAGCTTACCTCCTTTTGAATCATATACATTTGAAACGGTTGTAAATGTATGTGACTTTATCCCGCGCGGGAGGGAGATCCCTTATACAGACCAATCAATTTGCGTTACTCTTGTTAGTGATGCAGCAAGAATTTCAAAACTTCACATAGAAGAAGTCAAGATTCCAACTATTTATATTGCGGGGGACTCTACTTTAACCGATCAAACTGGAACCTATCCTTATATTCCTGAAAACTGTTACTGTGGCTGGGGACAATTTTTGTCATTTTTTCTAAATCAAAAAGCCTCTATTTCAAACCATGCACATTCTGGACTTACTACTGAGAGTTTTCGTAGTGAAGGGCATTATTCTATCATAGAAAAAAATATAAAGGAGGGTGATTTTTTTCTATTGCAATTTGGACACAACGATCAAAAGTTAAGTCATTTAACTGCTTTTGGTGGTTATCGGAATAATGTAGTTGCCTATATTCGTGAAATAAGAAAAAAACGGGCCATTCCAGTACTCGTAACACCGCTTTGTCGCAATTCTTGGAAGGGTGTGGATGGAAGTTATCACGATTTATTAGAAGATTATAATCAAGTCATTCACCAGATTGGACAAGATGAGAAGGTTGCAGTAATTGACTTACATCAAAAAAGCTATGATTTTATAACTGGTATTGGTCTAGAAGATGCAAAGCGTTACTTTTTTCCAGGTGACTTTACACATACCAATGATTATGGTGGATATAAAATGGCTTCCTTAGTCGCAGAAGACTTTCATACGATATCCAAACTAAGTGGTTTTGTAACAGAGCACAAACCCGATTGGATTCCACCTGCTACAATTGAAGCAGCAAAACCTCCAAAGGGATTTGAACATCTAAAAAACTCGCCCGTCTCTTCATTCAAAGTAGAATTTACTGATATTGAGGAACTGGATAACAAAGATAAAATTATCGAGCTTACCGCAAGTGGAATAATTCCTAATAGTGAAAAAACATATCGACCAATGGATATGATTACTAGAGCCGAAGCACTTTTTATGGTAATAAAAATAGCTAACTTTTTTCCAACTAACGTATACAACGATATGTTTCAAGACATTGTTGGCCACGAATGGTACGCTGGATGTGTGGAGTGTGCATGGTCAAATGGAATTGTAGACCAAGTATTGGTTGATAAAAACTTTTATCCACAAAAGGAAGTTACGTATGAAGAATTAATTTCATTTATTGTAAATGGATATAAATGTAGAAAAAGCTTACCAAATATCACTCCTTTGGTCTTTTATAACTGTTCGAAATGGGCAACTTCGTATTACAATGCCGCTCATGCAATTGGGTTACTTAATACAGCAATTAAAAGCAATCAACTTCTCACAAGACAGACTAGTGCAGATATCCTTTATGCTTTTAAAAATATGATGTAAAAAACAAATCCCGCTAGAGCCATATCACTCTAACGGGACTTTCTACTTATTCTTTACTAAATCTGCTGTTTTTGCATCTGTAAACTGAATTAAGTCATCAGGATTTAAGATCAGTTGTGCACCTTTTATTCCCGCACTTACATAGATTTGTTCAAACAGTATCACTGTTTCATCAATAAAGGTAGGATATTTCTTTTTCATTCCAATTGGCGAGCAACCGCCTCGAACGTATCCAGTCAATCCTAACAATTCCTTGACAGGAACCAAGTCAATCTTTTTATCTTTGGTGAGTGCTGAAGCCTTTTTTAAATCCAATTCTTCATTGACTGGAATACAAAAAACCATGATTCCATTCTTTTCACCTCTTGCTACCAATGTTTTAAAGACCTGCTCACAAGGAAGACCTAGTTGCTTAGCAAGATGTTCACCAGACAAATCATTTTCATCAACTATGTATTCTTTTGTTTGAAAGTTAATATTTGCCTTTTCTAGTATTCTCATTGCATTTGTCTTAATCACTTTTATTCCTTCTTTCGTATCTTATGCTACTTTAATTTGTTTTACAGATTTAACTGTTACCATTTTATTCAAAAACTACACTTTTGTCCATATACTCTGTTTTTACAATTATGTACGGATAGGATAACCCTTCACTTATTTTTTCATCCTTTGAAGGACCAATTAGATTTGTCTTTACAAAGATTGCATTACTTGTAAGATATAAATCACTTACTGCAATGCTATAACCACCAGTTTTTTGCTCTCCATAGCCAACACAGATGAATAGGCTTTCGTTATCGGTATAAGTTATTTTAAACTCACCCGCTTTCTTTTCATCAATAATTTTTAACAATTCTTCTGGTATATCCTTCTCACTGACTATCGTAAACTCTAAGTCTCTTAATTTTTGATTGCTAGACTCCTCCATGGAACAACCGTTCAATAAAAATATCATAGAAATTACAACCACTATGACTCCTATAAATCGTTTCATTTTACCCCTTCCTATTATAAAAAATTCTACTATACAAAATATTAATAATTTTGCAATAGTAGAACTCTATCCTTAATTTTCAATTTTTTATTCGATATCCAAGTGCCATGGATAAATCGTTTTTTACTTGTAGTACATATTCTGCAAGTTCTTTTACTCTTTCATCTGTCATTCTGCTTAAAGGAGCTGAAATACTAAAAGCATATTTCGCTTTACCTCGATAATCATAGATGCAGGCAGCAATACACCTTACACCCATCTCATTTTCCTCATCGTCCATTGCATATCCACGTTCTCTTACAACCTCAAGTACCTTTAATAATTCCTCCAATGAAGTAATTGTCTTTGGAGTCTTTTTCTCAATGATACTTGCATTCCATATCTTTGTTACTTCTTCAATTGATAAGGAGGCAAGGATTGCTTTCCCCACACCCGAACAATACATTGGGTGAATTAATCCAATCTGTGAAACCATTCGTATGGAACTTACCTTTGACTCAACCTTATCAATATAGATAATATCATTTTCATTCCTTTGAACCAAATGAACCGTCTCTTGGCTAAGCTCGGCAAGTTGCTTCATATAGGAATGGGCAATTGGTAATATATCAATCTTATCAAGCAACTGACCTGAAAGACCTACGATTTTATAGGATAACATATATTTTTGCGTATCTTCATCCTGCCTGGCATATCCCATATATATTAATGATGTAAGCAGACGATGTACCGTACTTTTATGCAGACCCAAATGATTGCTTAAATCCATAAGTCCAATCGGCCCCATTTGCGCTAACGTTTCAAGAACCTGAAATATTCTCTCCGCTGATTGTATTGGATTTTTGTTTACGACATTTTCGTCCATTTATTTCTCCTTTTCTATTTCTATCATACAAAACAAGTTTCATGTTGCGAAACATTGTTATTTTATCACGCTTTCCATAAAAAAACAACAAAAGACATTTAAATATGTGAAACCTTGCTGTTTTTTCTTGACAACTGAATAAATGATAGTATAATTTATTATAGTATCGTTATGCGAAACATGGTTTTATATTATGAAACATACAATAAAATATAAAACAAAACGATAGGGCGAATATCTAAGTATATTTTAAACTCAAAGATAAGATACTACATATGAATTCTTTCAGAAGAAGTCTTCTGAGACACTTTGGAACTATGTTCCTTTTATAATAATAACATCTAAATCAAATTGGCTACTTCAATTTTCCCCTAGAATAAATTGGAGTGAATTTGTACGTATAGAGAATTCTATTTGCACTTAGCCAAAAGTGAATGATATGATGTTTCATAGTAAATGATAAGGAGAGATTTGTAATGAACGAAATATTACAGAAGATTCAAAAAATTGGTATTGTTCCAGTTATCAAACTTGATGATGCAAAAGATGCAAAACCTTTAGCAAAAGCATTATGTGAAGGTGGTCTTCCTTGTGCTGAGGTAACTTTTAGAACAGCTTGTGCTGCTGAAGCAATTAAGATTATGTCAACTGAATTTCCAGAAATGTTAGTTGGAGCAGGAACTGTTTTAACAACTCAACAAGTTGATGAAGCCGTTGAAGCAGGTGCTAAATTTATTGTTAGCCCAGGTCTTAATCCAAAAGTAGTAAAATATTGTGTAGACAAAGGAATCCCTGTAACTCCAGGAACTACAAATCCAAGTGATATTGAACAAGCAATTGAATTAGGATTAGATGTTGTTAAATTCTTCCCTGCTGAAGCAGCTGGTGGACTAAACATGATTAAATCAATGGCAGCTCCATATGTTAATATGAAATTCATGCCTACAGGTGGAATCAATGCAAGTAATTTAACTTCTTACCTTGATTTTCCTAAGATTATCGCTTGCGGTGGTAGCTGGATGGTAAATGATGCTTTAGTAAAAGCTGGCAAGTTTGACGAGATTACAAGACTTACGAAAGAAGCTGTTACCAATATGTTAGGCTTTGAAGTAAGACATGTTGGAATCAATGCAGCAAATGAAACAGAAGCGGATGCTACAGCTACTGCTTTTGAAAAAATGTTTGGATTTGAGAAAAAGGTTGGTTCAAGCTCTATATTTGCAGGACTTGGAGTAGAAGTTATGAAAACTCCATACCTTGGAGCACATGGACATATCGCTGTTGCTACAAATTATATTGAAAGAGCAAAATTCCATCTTGAAATGCAAGGCTTTAAATTTGATGAAGCAACTGCAAAACGTGATGATAAAGGAACTCTTAAAGCAATCTATTTTGAAGGCGAATTGAGCGGATTTGCTGTACATTTAGTTCAGAAATAAATAGAAATCCACAGGATATTCTATTCAATAAATATAATTGATTTTATTAATGGAGGAAACAAAAATGGCTAAAGTTGTAACCATGGGTGAGATAATGTTAAGATTATCAACACCAAATAATGAAAAATTTATTCAGGCTGATGAATTCGATGTAAATTACGGTGGTGGAGAAGCAAACGTTGCTGTATCCCTTGCTAATTATGGACATGATGCATCATTTGTAACTGCTGTACCTGATAATGAAATTGGTGAATGTGCAGTTGCTGCTCTTAGAAAATACAATGTTTGTACCAAACATATCGCAAAAGGTGGAGAAAGACTTGGTATCTATTTCTTAGAGACAGGTTCTGCAATGAGACCTTCTAAAGTTGTATACGATAGAGCTTATTCTTCAATTTCAACTGCTACTGCAGCAGATTTTGATTTTGACAAAATTTTTGAAGGTGCTGATTGGTTCCACTTTACAGGAATTACACCAGCTGTTTCTGATGCTGCTGCTGTATTAACAGAAGAAGCATTAAAAGCTGCTAAAAAACATGGTGTTACTGTATCAGTTGACCTTAACTTCCGTAAAAAATTATGGTCTTCTGAAAAAGCACAAAAAGTTATGACTAACTTAATGCAGTACGTTGATGTTTGTATCGGAAATGAAGAAGATGCTGAATTAGTATTAGGTTTCAAACCAGGTAATACAGATGTAACAAGTGGTGATCTTGAATTAGCTGGCTACAAAGATATTTTTGAGCAAATGGTTGACAAATTCGGATTCAAATATGCAGTAAGCTCTTTAAGAGTAAGTAACTCTGCATCAGATAACGGCTGGTCAGCTTGTATCTACAATGGAGAAACAAAAGAATTCTATCACTCAAAAGAATATCGTATTCGTCCAATTGTTGACCGTGTTGGTGGTGGTGACTCTTTTGCTGCTGGTGTAATCTGTGGTTTAGTTGACGGAAAAGACTTCAAAGAAGCTCTTGAATATGGTGTTGCTGCTTCTGCATTAAAGCATACAATTCCTGGTGATTTCAACCTTGTATCAAGAAAAGAAGTTGAAACATTAGCTGGTGGAGATGCTTCTGGTAGAGTACAACGCTAGAAATTATATTAATTTATGTTTAGATTTTAAATCAAAGGAAATTTAGGATTTCCTTTGATTTGAAATAGATTTCAATACAAAACCATACTATGTTAACCCATTCATTTTATGGTGTGTTTCAATAGAATTTTGCCAAGTTCTATTGTCCTAAATGATAATGTACCTTTTGCCAGAGGTACATTATTTTTTTACCACTCTTAACTTCTGAAACACTTACTTCGTTTGATAATTCCAATTTCTTTTGTTAATAATATACAAATTTTTACATTTTTTTTATACATTTCAGGGATTTTTTATTTTTTCATTTGCAAACGTTTACACGTTAGTACAATAGTGTTATTATAAAAACTAATAATTTATAAATTATTAGACACTATTAACAATTATGTAAAACAGGGGGGAAACAAGAAATGAAAAAGTTATTTTCAAGAGCCGTTGCCGTACTTCTTGCAAGCACTATTGTATTCACAAGTACGGGATTATCGACATTTGCAGCTAATTTTGATCCAAAAACTGCAAACGTTTTCATTGATAGCTCTGATGAAACGAATGATTCCATCACTAGTGATAATACCACTACAGATTCGAATCCAACTACGCTGGATACGGATTCAAGCTTGGAATCTGATACGCCAAATTCAAATGAAGCAGATATGCAAGATACGACCGACAACACAGAGGTATCTACCGATAGTCCAAGCAAAGATTCCAAACTACCAACATCTGATTCAGACTCTTCCAATGAAAATACTCTTGACAATTCATCTACATCTGATTCAAAATCAGAAGTAACTGACAATGAAGATGTAACGATTGGAGATGAACAATCTATGGCAACTAGTGAGCAACTTAGCTCATCTACTGTAGAAGCAAATAAAGCTTTAAATGAAGCTCCAAGTCTAACTTGGAATAGCATTACGTTTGGTCAATCAACTGACTTAAACTTTAAGTCCACAATTTTGCCTGAAAAAATTGGAACGCAATATGCTAAGGAAATTAAAATCAATGTAGTTGATTCATCTGATAGCAGCGCCACACCAGTTGAAAAGGATGCTGTAGTCATTGAAAGTCGTGGTGGTAAAATTGCAAATGCACACGATGGATTAACTTTTTACTACACCACTTTATCAACTAGTAAGAACTTTGTTCTAGAGGCCAAAGTATTCATCAATCAATTCGGACCAGAATCTGATGATGAAAATGATAATGGTACTCCTAGCAAGCAAGAGGCAATTGGTATCATGGCCAGAGATATTCTTGGAAGCGCAAGACAAGAACCAATGATTGACGGTTATGAAGAACTACCTGCTGCTTCTAACGTCGCTGCAACAACGGTAGTAGCTAACGATAAGAGTCACACCACTGCATTAAATATATCCTCTTATCAAAGAAATGGTGTGTTTTATCCATATGGAAATGCCCATATCTCATATAAGACAACAAAATTTGCCCAGATAAATGCAGCAGGTGCAAAAGTTGTAACACAAGACATCACACCAGCTGATGGCAACTATAAGAGCGATGACTTTTTTACTCTTCGTTTAGAACGTAAAGATGATACATTTGTTACTACATATATAGATGCTGAAGGGAATGAAAAAACGGGAAGTATTGATGATCCTCACCGACTTGCTGTCATTGATGAAGAGAATATGTATATTGGATTTTATTCATCTAGAAATGCAAAGGCAACTTTTACCGATATTACCCTAACCACTTCGGATGCAAATACTGCTCCATGTTCTTTTACACCTAGTGCATATAGTTTATCGTTTACTAATCTATCAAATACAGAAACTAGCTCAAAGGATTATACCGTTGCTTTTCGAGCAAACTTTGATGGTACAGTAGAAGTAATTCAAGATGGTTCTGTCCTTGAAGCAGCTGGAAATGTAAATGCTGGTGAAATTTATGAATTATCAACAACGCTGAATCATGATACCACCAATTTTGTTATTAACTATACTTCAAGCCAAGGCTCTAAAAATGAAAGCTTTACCGTTACAAAGAATGAGGCTTATCAAAAAGACCTTTATGTATCTGTTGACGGTACAAGCAGTGGAACTGGCGATATCGACTCACCACTTGATTTAACTACTGCACTTAACTATTTATCTGAAGGCTATACCTTATATCTTAGAGAAGGTACCTATGGAGCCCTTGACATTTTAAGTACTATGTCTGGTAGCAGTAAAGGAAGAAAAACATTAGCCGCTTACAATAATGAAACTGTTGTTTTTAGTGGAAACTCTTATGTAAAGGCTAGTTATTGGACAATACATGGAATTTCTATTACAGGTTCTAATTCCGCAGGACTAAGAGCAACTGGTAATGATAATATCTTTGAATATTGTAAATTCTATGAGAACCTAGACACAGGCTTTCAATTAGGTATGGGCTCTGATTCAGATCCTCTTACCTGGCCAGAAAATAATACGATACGCTATTGTACATCCTATAATAATGTTGACCCATCAAGTATTAATGCTGATGGATTTGCGGCTAAATTAGGCGTTGGTAAAGGTAATCTGTTTGATTCCTGTATTTCTTATAATAACGCAGACGATGGATGGGATTTGTTTAATAAACTAGGCGATGCAAAAAACGAACCTGTAACCATTCAAAATTGTGTTGCTTATGGAAATGGAAATAATGGATTTAAGCTAGGTGGAGAAGGTTATGCAGTAAATCATATCATTACAGACTCCTTAGCATTTCATAATAATTTAGATGGTTTCACAGATAACTTTAACACTGGAATTTTAACAGTTAGAAACTGTACTTCAGTTGATAATTCACGCTATAACTATATCTTCCGATTTAATCCATATGCAAATGCAAATGAACAGAGTGTTTTCACAAACAACATTTCCTTTAGAAGTAATTATGATTCTGATTCTGTTGCAGATTATATTTCAGGAAAAATTGAAAACTCTTACTTCTTTACAAGCGAAAATGACACCATAACTGCAAACGATTTCAAAAGTGTGACCACTCCTACTTCTTACGAAAGAAATACAGATGGAACCATTCACTTTGGAGACTTTATGCGTCCAACAAAGACAAGCTTTCTTGCAACAAACGGAATAGGCACTGCACACATCGGAGCCATTCCACCGACAAGTACAGAACCTGATGTTCTTGTGACTTCTGTTACTTTTGATAAAACGAGTGCTTCACTTAAAATAGGTGAAAGTTTATCATTAAAAGCAACTGTTAAACCAGAAGATGCCACCAATAAGGCTTTGACCTTTATCTCTTCTAACCCTAACGTTGCAAGCGTTGATAGCAATGGGTCTGTGTTGGCACTTGCTAAAGGTAGTACTACTATAAGCGCAACTTCAAAGGATGGAAGCAATATCACTGCATCCTGTACGATTTCGGTAGTGCCAAATACTGTATCCGTCACTTCTATTGCACTGAACAAAACTATACTTGTACTTGCAAAGGGTGCCAAAGAGACATTATCAGCTAGCATCACTCCTGAAAATGCTACCAATGGATCTATTACGTGGTCGAGCGCCAATGAAAAAATTGCAACTGTTGATGCAAATGGAAAGATAACTGGAAAATCTTATGGTACTACTACCATTACAGCTAAATCGGCTGAGAATTCTAGTATTATTGCAACTTGTAAGGTTAGTGTGGGGTATAAAATTACCTACAAATTAAATAAAGGGAAAAACCACGAAAAGAATCCTTCGGCCTACTACAAACAAAAAGTAAACTTATATTCACCTACCAGAAAAGGATATGTGTTTAAAGGCTGGTACACGGATAGTAAGTTCAAAACAAAGATTACTTCTATAAAGAAGAATAGTACCAAAAATTATACGCTTTATGCAAAATGGGAAAAAGTTAAAAAGCCTTCAGCTCCAACGTTAAAATCAGTTTCCAACACAAAAAACAAAAAAATGAAGGTAACATTAAAATCTTCTGTATCTGGTGCAAAAGGTTATGAAATTACATATGCAACGAACAAAAAGTTTTCGAAAAATAAGGGTACTGCAACTATTTCAAAAGCATCGACTCTTACTAAAACAATATCAAAACTAACAAAAGGTAAGACCTATTACGTAAAGGTTCGTGCATATAAAACAGATTCTGCTGGTAATAAAATATATGGCAAATATAGTAATACAATTAGTATAAAAATTAAAAAATAAAATTCATTGCATATTATACTGAAAGGGGCGTATCCAATTACTGGATCGCCCCTTTCGGTATAAATCAAGATTCTACTTAAACAAATATAAATCCAACCATTGCATCATTAAAAAAACGATACAAGAACAAGTTTCCTTGTATAATAAATTGCTTTCACAGCATATGTGTATAACTTAATATCTTCTTAACTTTTAATTAAGAAAACATTTCATTGAGCCCTTCTTACGAGTGTACTATAATGGTTACAATAGCTTAATTTGCTAAGTAACGCTTAAATAACTAGGGGATGACTGATAAATTATGAATACATATAATCCAAATCGCAAAAAGAGGAATCGTAAAAAAAGAGCCCTTCGTAAAATCAAGAGAATACTTTGGACAATCTGTGCAATCCTAATTGCTTTTAATATTGGCTATGCTATGGGAAAAAGAAAACCTAAAGAATCCATAATAACCTATGCTCCCATCATCGAAAAAGAGGAAAAAGCAAATATACCTGTACAAACAGCACCAGAGCTTGTAAAAGTATCCGCACCAAAAGATTATACAGATGAGGAGGTCTTACAAAAGTTAAATTCACTCGTCGCAGATGAAAGATATGAAAAAATAGTTTCTAATATGGATGACTATCCTGAGCCTCTCCTTAAGAATCTAGCAAATAATCCTGAAATGATCTCCTTTGTGGCAAACTATAAGAGTCTGAAAATGAACCCTTCAAAGGGAAGTATTTCGCAAGAAGAATTAAACGAAAAATGTCCACTTTTCTTACAGTGGGATGAACGCTGGGGTGCTATTTCCTATGGAGACGAAAGTAACATTGCCGTAAGCGGATGCGGTCCTAGTGCTCTTGCTATGGTAATTGTAGGGCTAACACATAATCAGGATGCAACGCCAGATGCTCTTGCCTCCTTTGCCATGAAAAAAGGCTACTATATGTCAGGAACAGGTACTAAATGGTCACTAATGACAGAAGGGGCTGCCGAATATGGTCTTTCCTCAAAAATCATTGACACAAATCAAACTCAGATGGAGCAAAACTTGGACAAAGGAGGATTTTTAATTTGCTCTATGGGAAAAGGAGATTTTACTTTAGCTGGACACTTTATAGTAATTTATGATTATGACCAAGACGGCTTTAAACTAAATGATCCTTTTTGTATCTATCGAAGCAAACAAAGCTGGACCTATGACAAGTTAAAAAGCCAAATAAAAAAAATATGGGTATTAAAAGATAAGATGGCCTAGTGAAATAAGGGACTGTTCATGTATATACATTACAATGAACAGTCCCTTACTTTCATCTCTTTTTTAATCTACTATAAAGTAACACCTTTTTTGAAAATTGCCATGTCATGGAAGCCAGCTTCCTCTGCATGCACTTTTTTGCCTGATGCAACTGCTATGACATAATCAAATAACTCTTTCGATAATTGTGGCATATCTTTTCCCTCAATTAACTCACCTGCATTAAAATCAATCCAATTTCCTTTTTTTGCAGCAAGCACAGAATTACTAGATATCTTAACCGTTGGAACAGGTGATGCAAATGGCGTTCCTCTACCCGTTGTAAATAAAACGATATGAGCACCAGAAGCTGCAAGCGCTGTTGCTGCAACCAAATCATTTCCTGGAGCACTAAGAAGATTCAATCCCTTTTCCTTTACAACCTCGCCATACTCTAGAACACCTTTTACCAATGCACTACCTGATTTTTGCGTACAACCAAGAGACTTGTCTTCTAAGGTTGAGATTCCACCCTTTTTATTACCTGGTGACGGATTCTCATATATGGTCTGATTATGGTCTGTAAAATATTTTTTAAAATCATTGATTAAATTAACTGTCTTATGAAACAGTTCTTCATTAGCACAACGGTTCATTAATATCGTTTCTGCACCAAACATTTCAGGAACCTCGGTTAAAATGGTAGTTCCACCTTTTGATATCAAAATATCTGAAAATGCTCCAACTGTTGGATTTGCTGTAATTCCTGAAAGTCCATCTGAGCCACCACATTTCATTCCTATTATTAGCTCTTTTGCACTTATTTTTTCTCTTTTGAAGGTTCCAACATAGTCCGCTAGCTCTTCGATTAAAGCAAGAGATTCTGCAATTTCATCTTCACTTTCTTGCGCAACTAAAAATTTTACTCGCTTTTCATCGTATTCACCAATGTATTCTTTTAGTATTTCGATATGGCTATTCTCACAGCCAAGTCCTAACACCAAAACACCGCCAGCATTTGGGTGGTTAATCAAATCAGCAAGAATCTTTCTTGTATTTTCCTGATCATCACCCATCTGGGAACAGCCATATGGATGAGGAAACGCAATAATGTCTTCCACAGTTCCTTGTACAAACTTTTGTGCTCTTTTTTCAATCGAAGTAGCTACGTTATTCATACATCCAACGGTAGGAATAATCCATATTTCGTTTCGAACGCCAACTTTACCATTTGGTCTGTTATATCCGTCAAAAAATACTTCTTCTGTTTTTACTTCTTCCACTAATTGTGGTTGATAGGAATACTCTAGCAAATCTCCAAGGCCTGTCTTTACATTATGAGTATGAATCCAGGCTCCTTCTTTGATGTCTTCTTTGGCCAATCCAATCGAAGCACCGTACTTCGTAATAGGTTCTCCTGCCTGAATGGCCTTTAATGCAAATTTATGTCCTTGTGGTACATCCTCTAATAGTACTACTTTTTGTCCTGCAACTTCTATCTCGCGGTCTTTATCAAGTGGCTTTAGTGCTACTGCCACACTATCGTTTGGGTGAATTTTAATAAATTCTTGCATAATACCCCTCCTTATTTTACGAGCTCTTCTACAACAGCTCTCATTCCTCTTGCTCTGATATCCGCAATTTGTGACGCAATTGTGTCAACTAAACCTTCGATTTTAGATAAGTCTTCTCCACCAAAGAATTTCGTATTGCTTAAATAAGCCTTCGCAAACTCTTCTGGGGATTTCGCCGAATTTTCTTTAAAGAAATCAAGTACAAATTTATCATCACGGATATAATATTTTTCACCATTTCTATCGCCAACTAAACAAACTCCACCATTTACTTCTCCTTCTTGTGTTGTTGAATAAAAGCTCATCAACGCAGAAATTGAGAAGGTAAGGTATTTTGGAAGTTTATTGAATTTATTTACATAACCAAGGAAGGATGGCATACAACGAGCTTCCCATTTGGATACAGAGTTTAAAGAAATATCCAATAATTTATGCTTTACAAAAGGATTTTGGAATCTTTCAATTACCGCTGCTGCAAACTCCTTGCAATCTTCTTCTGTTAAGGATAGAGTAGGGATTACTTCATCATATAATGTTTCTTCCATAAACTTACGTACTGTTTTATCATCCATTGATTCCTTTACAATATCATTGCCAGCCAAATAAGAAGCCAATACAAAAGAAGTATGAGAACCATTTAGGATTCTAACTTTTCTCTCCTTATATGGATGATGGTCTTTTGTAAATACAACATTTAAGCCTGCTTCCTCAAATGGAAGTTCTTTTCTAAGGTCTTCAAGCGAAAGATTTTTGTCACTTTCAATTACCCATAAACCAAAAGTCTCTGCTGTTACAATGAGTTGATCTTCATAACCAAATTCTTTGCATAATTCTTCCGCTTCGTCTCTTGGATATCCTGGAACAATACGGTCAACTAAGGTTGGGCAAAATGAACATGCGTTATCAACCCAATTCTTAAACTCTTCACTTAAATTCCAAAGTTCTATAAATTGCATAATGCATTTTTTAAGTTCAATTCCATTATCTGCAATTAACTCACATGGAATCACAATTAACCCTTTATCTTTTGCACCATTAAACTTTTCAAATCTTTGATATAATAATTTTGTTAGTTTTCCTGGAAACGTCTTTGGCGGGCAGGCTTCAAATTGATCTGTCTCATCATAAACGATACCAGCCTCTGTTGTATTGGATACAACATAACGTAATGTATCTGTTAATGCATACTCTACATATTTTTCATAATCCTCGATTGCAGCAACCGCATCTACTACGGATGTTATAATACGAGTTACTTTCTTAGGTTCACCATTTTCAAATCCTCTTAATTGAAGAGTATATTGACATTCCTGATTATGAAATCTTTCAAGGCTGCCAAACTCAATCGGTTTAACGATAACAATACCACCATTAAAATCGGTCTTCTCATTCGCAACATCAAACATATAATCTACGAATGCTCTTAAAAAGTTTCCTTCACCAAATTGCAGAACTTTAACTGGTCTTTCTACTGCTTTTGAAATTTTTTTGTTTAATAATTCCATTTTTTCACCTCATGATATTTTTTACTTTTATGGTTTCAATAACCTATCTATAGTATACTGCCATGCTTGCAAGGGAAACTGTAAAAACCGAATGAAAATTTCTTGTAAGCACTTACATTTATATTTTACATTTTTTTCGTTTTAAAGTCAACTTTATCTTTTGTTTTTTCCCAACTTTTAATCTATATTGCTGTTTTTTTTGTAAATTTTTAAAACTATTTTGTAAAAATTGATTCGTTTTACTTGAAATATAAAAAAAAACATTATATAATAAATTAATTGATTGTAAGCATTTACATTCACTACTTTCCGTTTGTTTCTATTTTTCAAAAACACTGTCTTTATGCGTTAAAAGAGGGAAGGTAAAACAATTAGAAAGGAAATTTGCAAACACCAATCTATATTATTTGTGTTTGCGTCTCAAATATACATATTTTATGTTGCTTGAGACCTGGTACCAAACTATGAACATATATGATATATCTAAGGCTGCTGGTGTTTCAATTGCCACTGTTTCAAGAGTTATAAATGGCAGTTCCAGTGTGACTGAAAAAACAAAACAAAAGGTTCTTTCTGTTATAGAGGAATATGGATATACCCCTAATGCATTTGCTAGAGGACTGGGTTTAAATACCATGCAGACAATTGGTATTATGTGTCCAGATTCTTCAGATCCTTATTTGGCTGATGCAATCTATTATTTAGAGCGTGAGCTTAGGCAAAATAATTACGATTCTATCTTATGTTGTACGGGCTATCAGCTTTCAACCAAAGAAAAATATTTAAAGCTTTTACTTTCAAAGAGAGTGGATGCTGTCATATTAATTGGCTCTAATTTTATAGAAGCGAATGATAAAAACAATAAGTATATTTATGATGCTTCCAAGGAAGTTCCTGTCATTTTATTGAATGGATATTTAGAAGGGGCTAATATTTATAGCACCTCCTGCGATGATTATCAAGCCGTATATGATGCAGTATCTTCTTTAATTAATTCTGGTATTCATAAAATACTTTATTTATTTCACTCTTTGTCTTATAGTGGAATAAAGAAATTAAATGGATATAAAGCAGCAATGACTGCACATAATTTAGAGCTTAAAGAAGAATATATGCAGCAATTTTCTGGAACAATACATGAAACGAAAGGTTTTTTATTAAAACTTAGAGAAGATGGCGTAGAATTTGATGCCATTGTTACTTCCGATGACAGCTTAGCTGTTAGCGCAATCAAATATGCAAAAGCATGTAATATATCTATCCCTTCACAGTTAAGTATCATTGGCTATAATAATTCTATTATGGCAGAATGCTGTGAACCTGAACTTACCTCGGTGGATAATAAAGTTGAAACTTTATGCATTCAATCGGTCAGCACCCTAATGAGAGTCTTTGAAAACAGTAATGTGCCTGCAAAGACTATGTTCTCAGCTGATATTGTAAAGCGCGCAACTACACGCTTTTAATATATAAATGTTAAGCAGAAAGCATTTGCTTTCTCATTGTATAGGAGGAAAATAACAAATGAAACAATTCATGGACAAAGACTTTTTACTTACTACTTCAACAGCACAGACTCTTTATCACGACTTCGCTGCCAAAACACCTGTTTTAGACTATCATTGTCACATAAACCCAAAGGAAATCGCAGAGGATAGAAAATTCGAAAATATTACTCAGGTATGGCTAGGTGGCGATCATTACAAATGGCGTCAGATGCGTTCTAATGGCGTAGATGAAAAGTACATTACAGGAGATGCAACAGATAGAGAAAAGTTCCAAAAATGGGCTGAAACCATTGAAAAAGCAATCGGTAATCCTTTGTATCACTGGAGTCATTTAGAACTTCAAAGATATTTTGGCTACACTGGACATTTGAATGCGGATACCGCAGAAGAAGTATGGAATTTATGTAATAAAAAATTACAAGAAGACTCCATGAGCGTTCGAAACATCATCAAACAATCCAATGTAACTTTAATTTGTACAACGGACGATCCAATTGACTCATTGGAGTGGCATAAAGTAATTGCCGAAGACACAAGCTTTGACGTACAAGTTCTTCCTGCTTGGAGACCTGACAAGGCAATGAACATCGAAAAACCAGATTATTTAGATTATTTATCAAAATTAAGTGATGTAAGTGGTATCAAAGTAACAGACTTTGCATCTTTAGTAAAAGCGCTTGTAAATCGTCTTGACTTCTTTGCTTCTATGGGATGTAAAGCAACCGATCATGCTTTGGAGTATGTAATGTATTATCCTGCTACTGATGCAGAAGTGGAAGCAATTTTCGCAAAAAGAGCGAAAGGAGAAGCCGTTACAAGAACCGAAGAACTTCAGTTTAAAACTGCTTTTATGCTTGCTATGGGTAAAGAATACCATAAACGTAATATGGCAATGCAACTTCATTACGGATGTAAGAGAGATAATAATGTATTACGCTTTAACCAACTAGGTCCTGACACTGGTTTTGATTGTATTAATAACTTTGCTCCATCCTCTGAAATGGCAGACTTTTTAAATGCATTAAACGCATCCGATCAACTTCCAAAAACAATTTTATATAGTCTAAATCCAAATGACAATGCATCCATTGGTACTATCATTGGATGTTTCCAAGATCCTTCTGCTGTAGGTAAAATTCAGCAAGGTTCTGCATGGTGGTTTAATGATCATAAAACAGGTATGACAGACCAAATGATTTCTCTTGCTAATTTAGGCTTACTTGGTAACTTCATTGGTATGCTTACGGATTCAAGAAGCTTTTTATCTTATACAAGACATGAATATTTTAGAAGAATTCTTTGTGAATTAATCGGAAACTGGGTTGAAAATGGAGAATATCCAAATGATGTAAAAGTGTTAAGTAAAATGGTTCAAAACATTTCTTATAACAATGCAGTTTCTTACTTTGGTTTTGACCTTTAATATATAAGCAGTATATTTTCATAGATACGGCCAAGCAAACTCTTTGAGTGCTTGGCCGATATTTTTACAAATTTAGCAAAGATTTTTAATAAGTTCAAGTGGTCGAAAGGATACTTCATATGCACTCTTAACATATTGTGCACTGTTTTCATATAAGCCTTTTTGGTATGTATGATTGTCATTCGTTTCAATCACTTTTGTTATTTTTTTTACCGTTCTCAATCTTGCAATTACATTTGGATTATAATAATAACTATCATAAGTAGTAACTATAGCTGATATTCTCATATGCTTCTCCTTTCGCCTAATCAATCCCTATCATTATAGTTTATGCATGAAGTGCAATAAGTATGTTTATGTTTTATGAATGAAGAGCAGACAACAAATCTATCACTAAAATAAACTAACAATTTATGATAATTCGTGATATAATAACGTTTGAAAAAATAAATAACGGAGGATTATATGATTCGATTTATTTTAGTTGCAATATTTTTAGTTACTTTTTTAATACTTAGTATCCCTATTCACTTGGTGGAATGGCTGATTGGTAAATTCAATCCTGATTTTAAAAATAGAAGCTCTCAAAAAATTGTACAATGGGCATTTAAAGTAATCCTGTTAATATCAGGTGTAAAATTAACCATAAAAGGATTTGAAAATATACCAAAGGATAAGGCAGTACTCTATGTTGGTAACCACAGAAGTTATTTTGACATTGTAATTACTTATGCATTAGCACCTAATTTGACTGGCTATGTAGCCAAAAAAGAAATGGAAAAAATACCACTATTAAATACTTGGATGCGATATCTTCACTGTCTATTCCTTGACCGCGATAACATCAAAGAAGGCTTAAAGACAATTTTAACAGGAATTGAATATATTAACTTAGGAATATCCATCTGCATTTTTCCAGAAGGAACTAGAAACAAAGAAGAAACGATGCTCCCTTTTAAAGAAGGAAGTTTAAAAATGGCAGATAAAACAGGATGTCCAATCATCCCTTTTGCTCTAACAAATACACGTGACATTTTTGAGAATCATTTTCCAAAAATCAAAAGAACACATGTTACTTTAGAATACGGTACACCAATTTATCCAAAGGAACTTGAAAAAGAAGACCGTAAATTTCTTGGTGCGTATACCAGAAATGTAATTGAAGAAATATACCGTAAAAATGCGTAAATATAAATAGCATTTTTTACATGATATGGAGCAATATTCTCCATTTTTTTTGAGTTAATGTGGTATATACTTATTATAGGCAAAGACTGTTTACTTTTTTGTAATACTCTGTTTTATTATACTTTGAAAGGAATGAATTTATTGAATATTATTATTGATAACATAAAAACAAATTATGTGGTTGAGGGAGAAGGAGAAACTATTTTGATGCTTCATGGCTGGGGCTCAAACTTAATGCCGTTTCAACCTTTAATCAAACACCTTTCAAACTATTATAAGGTTTATGCTCTTGATTTACCTGGCTTTGGACAAAGTGAAGAACCTAATACCCCTTGGTGTGTGGATGATTTTGTACATTTTATTATTTCATTTACAAAACAAATGGGTATTACAGATGCTATCTTAATTGGTCATTCCTTTGGAGGCGAATGTATTATAAAGCTTGCTAACATTCCCACTCTTCCATTTCAAATCAATAAAATCATTTTAATGGGTTCTGCGGGAATCAGACACCCTAAGACAATGAAACAGAAAATGAAAATCCGCATGTTTAAACTTGGTAAATGGTTTTTAAAACTAAAACCAATTCAATTACTTTATCCAGATGCCTTGGAACAATTTCAGTCCAAAAGTGGTTCTGCTGATTATCGTTTGGCCACTCCACTCATGCGCCAGTCTTTTGTCAAGGTAATCAATGAAATACTAGATGAAAGTTATTTTACAAATATCAAGCCATCTACACTTTTAATTTGGGGTGAAAATGATACTGCCACTCCTCTTTGTGATGGTCAATACATGGAAAAGACAATTCCAGATGCTGGGCTTGTCACAATCAAAAATGCAGGCCATTATGTATTTTTAGATCAGGCTTTTACCGTTCATAAAGTCATAGATTCATTTTTAAATATTAAGGAGTAAACAATGTTAAATTATATTTTATCACTCGGTTATATTATTGCCTTTACATGGTTATTTACGATACTTCTTCTTTATCATATGCATATGTTTCAATTAAACTCCTATAAACCAAAAGAGCATCGCACATGGCTTAAGGCCAAGGACAATTTAAGAAAGCAAAGACTTTTGATTCTACAGTTTGTAATTGTTGCTTTGATTGGTGTTTTAAGTGGTAATATTGGAAAAATATTAGGTATTGCTTTCTTTTGCTTTATGGCGGTGATGAATAAACCTGCTAAAGCAAAAAAACCACTCGTTTATACCCCTCGTGTGAAAAGAATGTTACTTACTTCTTATATTATATACCTGATTCCATTGCTTCTTTATGCATTTATTTTTTCTAATACGAATACCATTGCAGTGTTACTATTACTAATTGGTATATTGATTCCTTATTTTACTTTGCTATCTAATTATGTGAATCGACCAATCGAAACTTCGATTAATAATCGGTTTATCAACGAAGCAAGAGATATGATAAATGCAATGCCCAATCTTACAGTAATTGGTGTTACTGGAAGCTATGGAAAAACCAGTGTTAAATTTTATTTGCAAAAGTTGTTATCTGCCAAATATAACGTGTTGGTTACACCTGAAAATTTTAACACCACCCTTGGCGTTGTTCGAACGATAAGAGAACATTTACGTGCGACTCATGAAATATTTGTTTGTGAAATGGGCGCAAAAAATATTGGTGACATTAAAGAAATCTGTGATTTGGTTCATCCTACACATGGTGTGATTACCTCAATCGGGCCTCAGCATTTAGAAAGTTTTCTAACCGTTGATAACGTGATTAAGACTAAATTTGAACTCGCAGATTCCGTATTAGGCAAGGGAAAAGTATTCTTAAATTATGATAACGAGTACATTGTGAATCATAAAATAGAAAATGATATCGTAACTTATGGGGTTCATAATGAATCCAGTGATTTTCATCCTTACGATGTTCGTTCTTCCAGTAAAGGCTCAACCTTTAAGCTAAAAGATGAGTCTGGAAAAGAGTGGGAGTTTACTACTAAGTTAATTGGAGAGCATAATGTACTAAACATTGCTGGTGCAATTGCGATTGCCTATACTTTAGGAGTGCCAATGGATGCACTTGCAATTCAAGTAAGACGTTTAGAAGGCGTTGCCCATCGTTTGCAATTAATAAAGGGAAACAATTCACTAATTATTGATGATGCTTATAATTCCAATCCAAGTGGCGCCAAAGCAGCCCTTGATACACTAGCTACCTTTGAAGGTATTAAAATAGTGGTTACTCCTGGTATGGTTGAGCTTGGAACCAAGCAGTATGAATGCAATAAGATATTTGGTACACAAATTGCGGCAATTTGCGACTATGCTGTTTTAGTCGGACCTAAGCAAACACAACCAATTCAAGATGGATTAAAAGAAATGAACTATCCTGCTGATAAAACATACATTGCAAAGGATTTAAATGATGCCCTTGCTTTTGTAGAAAAAATAAACACCAGCGGCATCCAAAAGGTTGTCTTATTAGAAAATGATTTACCAGATAATTATTAAGGAAAGAGGATTTATATATGAAAATTAAAGTAGGTGTATTTTTTGGTGGTCAAAGCGTAGAACATGAAGTATCTATCATCTCTGGAATTCAAGCTGTTTATGCTTTTAATAGAGAAAAATATGATATTATACCAATCTACATTACAAAAAATAATGAAATGTATATAGGCGAAAACATTGGAGATATTGAAGCTTACAAAGATATCCCAACACTTTTAAAGAAAAGTCAAAAGATTATACTTGTAAATGATAATAAAAAACTTAACCTTGTCCGCTACCCTATGAAAAAATTTGGAACTAATATTATAAATTCTATTGATGTTGCCTTTCCAATTGTACATGGTACGAATACAGAGGACGGAACTTTGCAGGGTTACTTTCGCACGCTATGCATCCCGTATGTGGGCCCAGATGTAACATCTTCTGCGATTGGAATGGATAAGTATGTTATGAAAACAGTATTAAAAGATAACGGGATTCCTGTACTTGACTGCATTTGCCTAGATGTTAAAAAATATCACACGAATCCTAATGATATTATAGAACGTGTGGAAGAAAAAATTGGCTATCCAGTTATTGTAAAACCAATTAATCTTGGTTCAAGTGTCGGTATTAAAGTTGCAAAAGATCGTGCAGAGCTAGAAGATGCATTTGAGTATGCATTTCAATTTGCAAACAAATTACTCGTGGAAAAAGCAATTGTTAAACTTCGTGAAATCAATTGTTCTGTGCTTGGGGACTATGAAGAGGCAAAGGCTTCTGAATGTGAAGAACCAGTAGGATCGGATGAAATCTTAAGCTATGAAGATAAGTATTTATCTGGAAATGGCGGTTCAAAAACTGACAATGGTTCAAAGGGAATGACTAGTTTATCTCGTAAACTTCCTGCTCCTCTCTCGCCTCAAAAGCGTGAGGAAATACGTTCGCTTGCCGTAAAAACCTTCCAGACATTAAATTGCAATGGGGTTTCTAGAATTGACTTTATGATAGATACTGAAACGGATCAGTTATATGTAAACGAAATTAACACTATTCCTGGTTCCTTGGCTTTTTATCTATGGGAACCAATTGGAGTAACTTACGATATGTTATTAGATCAAATGGTAACCTTGGCATTAAAAAGAGAGCGTGAACTAAGTGAAATCTCTTATTCTTTTGATACGAATATTTTATCTGGAGTAAAGCTTGGTGGAATGAAGGGTGCAAAACTTTAAAAAGGAGGACATAAAACGGTTTGTTTTATGTCCTCTTTTTACTTTAAGAGCAACTTAACATTTCTTCTTAATTGACAAGAGTTCTAAATCTTTTTCTACACTTGCCGCCATTACTTTATTTAGCTCAACTGAGATATAATTCATCGTAATGGCATTTCTTCCGTTGTTTTTAGAGTAATAGAGTTGTTCATCTGCTTTTTCAATCAAATCATATATCGTATTGTTTGGATTAGCCAACATACTGGCCACTCCCATACTTACGGTTACATTTGAACAAGTGGCCTTCTCACCTGCCTTAATATTAAGCAAATTAATTCTTTCTTGTATTGCAAGTGCCACTTCGATACACTCTTCTTCACTTTGATTTGTGAGGACAATAACAATTTCTTCCCCACCATATCGAACGATTAGCTCTGATTTTCTTGACGCAATGTTATAGATGCACTCTGATATATCTTTTAGGCATTGGTCACCTGCGATATGTCCAAACGTATCATTATAATTTTTAAAACAATCAATATCAACCATAATAGCCACAATCGATTTTCGTGTATCACTCCACGCTCCCCACATTTGGGCTATTTTCTCATCGAACCCTCTTCTATTTAAAAGGTTGGTAAGGCGGTCAACACCGCCAAGGGTTCGTATGGCAAATTGCGCTCTTTTTTCTAATATATAATGATAGAATCTACTCATCATAATAATGACTGAAACAAAAGCAATCATAATGGTTACTGCTATATATAATTTTAGATTCATCTCAATTCTTGGAATCGTTGTAAGCATTACAATGGTGACAATAGTATCAAATCCAATAAAAAAAATAATAGTAAGAAAAGACCCAATATAAAATCCAGTTAAAAGAAACATAAGAAGATAATAGTATGTAATCGATTGATAAACTTGAATTTCCAAACGAAGTTCTTTTAAACCGACAACATTAATTAATAGCCAAAATGTTATGTAGATTACTTTTTGCGCTTTTAAGCCCTGTATCAATTTACAATGTATAAAATACCAAAGCATAATATATAAAAGGGTAATAAAAAGCATGGTAATCCCAATATCGGCAAACCAGCTTCGTTTTATTTTGAATATAATTTTAACTACCGAAATAAGCATCAATATTAAGGAAACAATGAGCATATGGCTAATATTATCTCTTATTAGATATTCATTTAATTCTTGTTGCTCTAGATCACTTTTATTCATAAAATGATAAAAGAATACCTTTAATTTGTCAGACTTAATACCACCAGCATTCAAACTCTTACTATTCTCCATTGCATATCCCCCATACACAATAAACCGTTACTTTTGTCCTATATGAACAGTATATAGACTATATTAAAACATAGCAAGGATATTCTTTTCTATTCTATAAAAGACTACACCAATTTATTTATCGTATACAGTGAATTTAGAACTGCCCAGTTTGCTGGAAATCTTCTCATCAAGTTCCAATAACCTGCACCTAATAAATTATATTCATTTACCAATCCTAATTTGGCCTCAATGCTTCTGGCATCTTCAAACCATACGACATGTTGTATTCCTAACTCATCCGTATAATAAAAGTAGGGCGACATGGCAATGGGGTCAAATTCAATCAAGGCATTATATCTGGCTGCAATATCAACGGCTTCCGTATTGCCTACAATAATTGCTTCACTTTCTCCTCGAACAAAAGGAAGCTTCCAATCGTATCCATAATTAGGGATTCCAAGCATTATTTTATTTACATCAATCTCTGTAACGCCATATTCTACTACTCTTCTTACCTGATCTAGAGGAGCTACGGCCATGGGAGGACCAAAGGTGTAACCCCATTCATACGTCATGAGTAAAACGGTGTCAGCTATTTCTCCAATACGCTTATAATCGTGTGCTTGATAGATTAGTCCGACCTGCGTAGCAGAGGTTTTTGGGGCGAGATCAACATTAACAATAAAACCTTCTTGGTGTAGCCTGTTTGTTACTTTTGAAATAAAAGTGATATAATTTTCTTTGTCTCGAATAAACTCAAAATCAATGTCAAGTCCAATATAACCTTTAATATACATGGTATTTATTATATTCGTAATTAACGTTTCTGTGGCAACTGGATCACCAAACAATTTTTCTGCATGCTCATTGCTGAAATTCCCGCTTTCATCAATTGAAGAAATTAACATCATTGGAGACGCCTGCAACGAATAAGCCTGTCGAATAAGCGGTTCATCATCAATTGGAATTAATTCACCTGTAGCTGTAAATCCATAACCAAATATGGTAAGTGTCGTCATATATGCAAGAGCAGTTCTTAGGATCGATTGATTAATAAATGGATAAGCATATCCATTTAATCTGGCTCCTCTAAGTTTTTCTCCTTCAAAGGAAATCGCTAATATTTCCCCTTCAAACAATACATTATTATTAATTAAATTAGGATTATTTTGTAGTAAGTTAATCTCACTGATTCCATAATTTTCTGCAATTGATTGAATGGTCTCTCCTGCTCCTACCACATGCACTACATTGGGTATTAAAACTACGATTGCCTGACCAACAACAAGGGAACTGCCTGTTTCAAGTCCATTATCAAGTAATAGCCTCTCCACAGAGACTTGATATAAGCTTGCAATGCTATTTAAGGTCTCACCTTGTTTTACAACATGAATAATCAAACTATTTTCCCTGCTTATTACACATCTTAACTAATTATATGCAACCTGTGTTTGTTTATGTTATAACTCTAAGGTTATTTCACTTTGCTATCGGTCTGAAATACTAATAGATTCAATTGCCACACTTCCTCCTCTTACCACTTCAATATTCGTAAATTCCTTTGAAACCAATCGTATCAAATCATCATTCTTTGTTTCTGTCTGAAGACACTCCATAAGAATTCCAGACCTTCCCATATCGACTACCTTACCTCCAAATACTTCACTAATTCGATATGCAAATGATCTTTCTTTATCATTTGCTGTTAATATCTTAAGATACAGTATTTCTTTCATATGAACTGGTACATTGGTTAAATCAACTACCTTAATTACCTCAATAAATTGATTGAGTTGCTTTTTGATTTGCTCAAAGGTAGCATCATCACTATCCACACATATCGTCATTCTTGATATCGTTGGGTCTTGTGTCTCACCTACGGTCAAGCTTCTTAGATTGTAACACTTTCCTGAAAACAAACCAGAAACTCTTGCTAATACACCTACTTCATTTTCTACATACAAGGACATCCATCTTTTTTTCATTCTTTTACCCCCCTAACATTCTAATATCATTTCATTTAAGGCCTTCCCACCTGGAATAATCGGAAGTACCAATTCTTCTGTTTCAATTGTAAATTCAATAATGGTTGGAGTTTTTTTATTATTAAGTGCCTTCTCAAACGCACTTTTAATATCCTTTTCCTCCATTACGCGAATCCCTAAAGCTCCATAACTCTCCGCTAGTTTTATAAAATCGGGAGAATAAGGAGGACATTCTTTATTTTTATCAAAGCAATTTTTCTTACAGCTTCTGGTGCAGCGAAGACAAGTACTTGAATACCTTCTGTCATAATACAAATGCTGCACTTCTCTTACCATACCTAGATAACTATTGTTGAAGATACAAAATACGATAGGAAGTTCACAAGTAACCGCTGTTGCCATTTCTTGGATATTCATCTGCATTCCACCATCTCCCGAAATACAAACTACCTCTTTTTCTGGAGCACCTAGCTTTGCACCGATTGCAGCTGGCAAGCCAAATCCCATCGTTCCAAGCCCCCCTGATGTCAAAAGCTTCATTGTCGGATTCATTCTAAGATATTGTGTGGTCCACATTTGATGCTGTCCTACGTCCGTTACTACAATACCATTTGAATAGAATTCACTGATTTCATGAATGATTTTATCAGGTGATAATCCATTTGGGTTTTGTGGGGCTATTTTGTGTTCTCTTTCCCATCCTTTAATCTGATCCATCCAACTATTTTGATAACAGTCCTTTGCTCGTTCTTGCATGGCTTCTATTGCAAGCTTTGCATCGGATACAATTGGAACATCTACCTTAATATTTCTTGATATGGAAGCGGCCTCAATATCAATATGAATGATTTTAGCCTTTGGCGCAAATCCACTGATTCTTCCTGTGATTCTATCGTTGAATCTGGTACCAATAGAAAATAATAAATCACATTCGCTGATTGCCATATTAGAAGCGTAAGAGCCATGAAGCCCTATATTTCCAACATAAAACTCATGATCAGTTGAAATGGAACCTTTTCCCATAATGGTCGTAATAACAGGAACTCTTACAGTATTGATTAGCTTCGTTAATTCTTTTTCTGCTTTTGAAAGTCTTACTCCGCCTCCGATTAAAAATACTGGACGTTTCGCTTTTTCAAGCATTTCCATTGCTTTTTTTATTTGTCCTAAATGCACTGAGGTATTTGGCTTATAGCCGCGAATGGAAACAGCTGCATCAAAATCATCTTCTCCCATCTCTAACTGAATATCCTTTGGGATATCCACCAATACAACTCCTGGTTTACCAGTTCTTGCAATATAAAAGGCTTCTTTGATAATTCTTGTTAAATCCTTTCTATCGCGAACGGTAACTGCATACTTACAAATACTTCTAGTAATTCCTACAATATCTACTTCTTGGAAGGCATCATTTCCTATCAGGTGCTTTGATACCTGACCCGTAAAACAAACCAATGGAACACTATCATATTGTGCGGTTGCAATCCCTGTAACCAGATTGGTTGCACCAGGACCACTTGTAACCAAACAAACTCCAACCTTACCTGTTGCACGTGCATATCCATCTGCTGCATGAATTAAACCTTGTTCATGTCTAGGTAAAATTACTTCAATATCTTTTTGTTTATACAGCTCATCAAATAAATCAATTGCATATCCTCCAGGATATCCAAATAAAATATCAACGCCTTCTCTTTTTAATACCTCTACAAATGCCTGTGTTCCTTTTCTTTTCATTTTTGATACCTCCTATTTTATTTCATATTACTTCTCTTACCAAAGATACAAGCAGATTGCCCTTTGCTTAACTCGTTGTTTGCGAAAAAAAGCCCTAAGCTAATGTTATTAGCTTAGGGCGAATGATTCATCCGTGTTACCACCTAAATTCAGAGATAATCTCTGCACTCTGTCAGTACAGAATCGTCCAATAAATGAAGAAAGACGTATCGATACTGCTTCCATATAACGTCGGAATCACGTTGAAGTCTACTAAAGATTGCTCTTGTTCGGTTCACTGCTCAAAGGCTACTTCCATACTTCCTTAGTAAAGATTCGCACCAACCATCTTCTCTCTGGAACTTTAGCGAGTATGTACTCCTCCTCGTCATAGCATTTCTTGTTTTGTATTGTTCTTGATTATATACAATGTCACTTTGATTGTCAATGATATTATTTATTGTAATTTTAGGTAATATTTTATGATAGTAGGTATTTTAACTAATAAAACATAGCCATTTACCCTTTGATAAACTTTTTAATCTTATTTGGTTTCGCTATCGGATTTAAAGAAAGTATGTGTCTGGTTAATTCTTCTATTGCCTCACTTTCCTTCATTCCTGCGGCTTTTTCAAATACCTCTTCTCCCCAAAAATCTTCTGTTGTACAAAAAACAGTTGAGGACCATCCGTATTCTTCCCCTTTTCTAGATACTTTCTGTTGCCTTCCACACATCGTAAGAAACAAATTCATTTGTAGTTCGACTAAAGCTCTGTCAAATTGTGATTTATCCTCCTTACCAAAGCCTGCAAGTTGCTTGATTGCATGTAGAGGCAATGTATTATTTTCTTGAATTACCTCATAGATTCGCTTCGCATAATTACTAATTACACCGTTTTCATAATCTTCCTCAAAGCATCTATTTCCCCTACGTATCGCAATAAAAAATGGCGCCCAGTCTTTCGTTATATATCCACTTTTTTTAAAGAATACTTTTGCATAGGATATATCCCTACGCTCGTCCAATACACGCATACGCCATTCCCATGGGTCCGTTTCAGGATCTCCTGTATGCCATTTGACAGGGGTATCGTAAGGAGGTTTATCATTCCAGCCCCATGGAATAACAGAAAATATACCCTCGTTATTTCCACCTCCCATTGAAACCCCCGCTTTTAACAAAACATCAACAAATTCATTATAATTACTTATTCTTATGTGGTCCATGAAATCCCTCCATTTTATTATAGCTACTATCTTTTCATTGTTTTTATCATCTCTTTTGTTTCTTTATCTATCTTAAGTGATTCCGTTATCTTTTGCAGTGTCTTATTATAGGTAAAATCATCTAAGTGGTTATTCTTTAAAAAAGACATGGTTTCTATAGGAAAGCTCACATAATACATTGAGATTGCCCATGCAATTCCCATTCGAACATAATAAGCATCACTTTCTATCTCATCCATTCGCTTTAATGCCTCCTTAACATATTCCTCCTTCCTATAATAATTCAAAAGCATAACGACACCAAATCGAATATGATATTCCTTAGAATCCTTTAAATACGGTTGAATAAAAGACCACATTTCCTTTGGATAACGATTTGTTATTTTAAGAGTATTACAAAAGGAATCACAGACGGACCAATTATTTATTTTTGGTATAAAGTTTGCTATATACGATATAATTTCTTCAAAATCGGCTTTTACATAACCAATTACCATTCCTTGTAGCATTACCTCTTCAAATGTATCCTGTGTTGCATGTTCTAAATAATCTTTCCAATCCTCTTTTGCCAACTGCTTGGCGATTACTCTTAGCTTTGGGAGTCTGACTCCTAAAATATTAGGTATTCCTGGCAACAGTTTTGCCATGAATTGCTGATATTCTAATTCTGCTTGACTACTAAGTATTTCTTTTACATTCACAACCCCAATCTCCTAACTTATTTGCGAACTTATGTTCTATTTGAATTTATCATATTATACAATGAAATGGTTGTCAATCCTACATTTGTTATAAATCCTTTGATTGTTATCATTTTTATAAACATAAAGGCATAAACTGTTACTACATTAAGTAATAGCAGGTACAAAGTTGAGTAAAATAAAAAAAGGAATTATTGGCGAAATTCTATTTCTAATATTGCTGGTTGCAATACTATCATGTAAAAATAATATCGTTTCCATCATGACCTCTCAACCAAATGCTAGCTCTGAAAATAATCCCTTCCAAAATAGAGACACCTCTCCCAAGAAAAAGACGGATTATATCAAATGGGTAGAATTCAATGTTACTTCAGATGCACTAAATACTGCATACAAATATGACGTAGAGACACATGATTTAGACATTAAATTGGATTGGATTGAATTACTGGCCTATGCGGGGGCAAGAGGTGGTGGAGAAGTAGGAAAAAAAGCCGTGGCAGAGATGAAAAAAGCTGCTGAAAGTATAATAAACGGTGAAACTACAATGGAAAATTTAACGGTAGATATGAAATATTATTCATATTATTTGGAGGCCTATACCGCTATTTTAGATGGATTTGTAGGAGAGTATGAGATTGAGGAAGAAGACGAAGCTGGTAATAAAGTATGGGTAAAAAAATACGGGCTCAAAGCTTTCTCTCCTATCGCAAAGGGATTTCCATATAATGATTATGATGATTTTGGCGCCTCAAGATCTTACGGTTATAAAAGAAATCATCTAGGACATGACATGATGGGGCAGACGGGTACACCTATTATTGCCGTAGAGTCTGGTTACATAGAAGCACTTGGTTGGAATCAATATGGGGGCTGGCGAATTGGTATTCGAAGCTTTGATAAAAAACGCTATTATTACTATGCACATTTACGGCAGAACTTCCCATTTAATAAGTCTTTAAAAGAAGGGGATACGGTAACTGCTGGTGATGTAATTGGCTACATGGGCCATACCGGTTACAGTCCAAAAGAAAATGTAAATAACATCAATGTCACACACCTGCACTTTGGTTTACAGCTAATCTTTGATGAGTCGCAAAAGGAAGGCAATAATGAAATATGGGTTGATTGTTATGCACTTACCAATTTCCTTTCTAAAAATCGTAGTCAAACTGTAAAAGATGAAGAAACCAAAGAATGGAAACGTGTCTATCAAATGCGTGAAGAGGGAATACCTCCTATATCAAACTAAAATTAATTATCAACCATTGCTTTATTTTATTCTGCTACTCAAATTTACATATCTTTGAAAATTATATATAAATATTTTTATCAATATGTCGATATTTATAATGTAAACATTGTTTTACTACTTTGTAACATTATAAGGAGGATGAGTATAATGAGAAAAATTTTTAAAGCATTAATTGTATTAGGATCAATACTAATATTATCACCTACAACGCCATCGTTTGCTGCTGGTACTATGGTAAATGAAACAGAACCTAATAATACAATGGATACAGCCAATTATGTAACTCGAAATCAAAGCACCCCTGCCCAAGCAGTAGATGGATCTTATAGTGGTGAATTTTTTATGAAAGCTTCAGGTAAAAAAGATGATGATGATTGGTTTCGATTCACCTTGCCGGCAAAAACTGACAGCTACCTATCTTTTGTTTCTGATAGTGGGCTATATAATATAACCGTCTTTGATGAAGATAGTAACATTATAGGTTCTAATGAATATAAAGCTGTTTTAGGTAAAACTATTTTTAATTTAAACATTAAAGAAGAAGGCACCTATTATCTTCAAATATATTGCCGTGTGGGTGGATCCTATAAATTCTCTATTGGAAATCCAAACTATACCATAGGAAACTATAACTATTCTTTAGGATCTTTATCATTTGTAAAAGATAAAGATTACGAAATTACAAAGGATTTTTCTCAGATCAGTGCCGTACCAAAAGGTGCAATTGTTTACAATATAGATTTAGATGGTGGTTCTGGTAGCTTAACAAAGGCCGCCCAATTAAAAACTGCAAGATATACTTCATGGATCAATACCCCAAGATATGTTTGGAAATCAAACTTACCAGTGAATTATACAAGTGAATTTCATCAATCATGGTATTTTAAATATACCCCTGTTAAAACTGGAACACTAATAGCTGGTATAAAATTCCGTTATGTTTACCCTGTACTTCCACCCAATGAAGTTAACTAACTAAAACCTTTATAAGGAGAAAATTCAATGATTGAATACTTTGGACAAACAAATTCGTCTTTCTATAATAAAAGCAGACAAAAAGTTCTTAATAATAAACTTTCACTTCAATATTTAGCAACCACAACGAGCAAAACACCTAGCTTGTTAAAAAACAATGTACTAAAAAAATCCTCACAAAGAGATACTGCTGTATTTTCTACTGAAGGCTTATCTCAATGTGATAAAAAAAATAATAATGAGAATAACACTTTTTTGCTTGATTTCTCTGGTGGAGTCGTAGGGTATGATTATATGAAGCAAATGTATACCTTAGACGACGGTACGCTAATATCTCCATCTACGATCCACCCTGTAAACAAAGAAAGCTGTAGCACACTATATGCCGAAAATAATAATCTTTTATTCTGTAGCAATACCTATTACAACTATAAAGAGGTTAATGGCACTAATTGGTTAATGGCAGTAAATAAAAATAGCGTGTATCAGGCCTTTTCTGATAGTAGTATGGGAAATTACTCTGTAGACGAATATCAGGCCATTGGTAAAACATATGGATTTTTCTCTTCTCTAATAGAGACTCCATATCCAGTTGCATTAAATATGTATTATTCAAATAACGAGATATTGGAAGTAATGAAAAATGTAGGAATCACACCTGGCAAATTCACTATAGGGATTGATAACAATATGAGAACCTACTATTTATGTAAAGATGGGACTATTTTATCAGATGAGCAGGTTCGTAATTATCGTTCTACTCTTAACAATGTTAATGTCTTTGAACGTGGATATACAAAAGACGACGTATGGATGGTCGATGGTGTCGAAATAAGACCAGATGAACAGGGCTATCTGCATATTCCCGATTATCTAGGAGCTGATATAGAAGTTATTCGAAACTCAAGCAATTAATCACAAAAAACGGCCAAATTTCTTTTTTTGAAATTTAGCCGTTTATAAATTTATATTAAATTTTCTTTAAAATCTCTATTGCCTCATCTTCAATCATGTTTTTCGCATGCTCTTGTACATAAGCCATTACAAGTTTATTCTTTTCAATTTTAGCAGTAAAATCAAGCGCCTGAACAACAAAGCTATCTACAATTGTATCCTCAGTGTCTGAAAAATCTACTAATAAATAGTACTGTTTGCTGTCTTTATACAAATGAGAAGGAACCTTTAATGCTACTGTTTTACATAACATCTCTAAATGAGACAAATCAGAAAATTGGAACATAAATTTCTTTTCTTTCTTTTCCGTTTCTGTTTTTTCCAATGTTTTATCTTCCTCATAACTTTCTGTATCCTGTAAAAAAGACTCTGCCATTCCCTTATACTTTGCCATCATTTCTTGAAAAGCTTTTAACTTTTCTTTATGTGGCAGCTTTATAATCTCTTCTAAACGCTCTTTTCCGATTGTCTCTACTGCCTTATAAGCCTCTAATGCATTCTCAATCATCTGATTCACATGGTAATCAGGCCCAACTTCAGTAAATCGTAATACCAACTGACCGTCTTGTAGGAGTACTACCTGAATCTCTTGTAGATTCTTATTCAATTGAAATCCCGCTTCTTCTCCTTTTTCCATAATACTTCTCATAAAATTTGAAGCAGCTTCTTTATTGGTATAAAGGTCATTTAATTCATAACCCATTTGGTCTATCTCTGTTACAGCAATAACACATTGTACTGTGTATTCATTTATTTTCTTAAACGTCATATTTCCCACCATCCTCTCTATACGTTTGGGAGTTACCATTCAGATTTAAAAGCAACAAATGATGCACAAAAATGATACATTCTTGAAATCGATATAATTCGTTTGTTTTATTTCCTGTTATAAGTGTTATACTATATATATATCACACAATATTAGCACTGTCAATACATGAGTGCTAATATTGTACTACTTATAATATTTTTATCAATTATCTGACTTTATATGAGATTCTATGCACAAACTATGTGCAAAATAACCGATTCTATCCATCAAATGATTTGTCATTCTTGTTTAAATGAGATATAATAAAGTATCTGTACAGTGACACTACGGAGGTTGTTACATGAATAATAAACGAAATTTTTCTAACTTAGAAGATGAAATCAAGGATATCGTATCCAATGCGATTCATAAAATGGACTACAATCAGCTCAATAAAAGCATTGAAAATACAGTGGAAAATGCTCTTTGGGAAGTTCGAAATGCATTGGGCATGAATCGTGATCAAAATAATTTCAAGCATTCTTCTTACCATAATAAATATTCAAAGCAAAAGCAAGAACGTTGGCAGGATGTTAAGCTAAAAACAGGTTATCAAGCATCAAGAAGTGATACAAAACCAGTCTCCCCCAAAAGTAGCGACAAGCAATCCATTACGAAAGCCTATCCAAGTAATCCTATTGGAAAGGTAGCTGGTATTTTATATACTGTTTTTGGCTGGATCTTTCTTCCTATAACGGGTATTGCTATCTTGGTTTTAACATTGCTTGGTTTTATCATGAATCAAATGAACTTGTTTGGAACGATTGCTCTTGGCATTTTTCCATTTTTACTGATTAGTTTTTTTATGACCTTAAGAGGCTCAATGATACGTGCTCGCTTAAGAAGATTCTACAGATATATTAGCTTATTTAAAGATAAAAGTTATTACTCTATTCAAGATTTGTCGGCGCAAACACAATTAAGTCGTAAATATATCACAAAAGATTTACGTAAAATGATTGTAATTGGTATGTTTCCCGAAGCTCACATCGATAAGCAAGCAAGCTGTATCATGCTAAATCAAGAAAGCTATCAGCAATATTTGCAATTACAAAAAAATATGCAACAAAAGCAATCTTTTAATACGCCTCCTGCAAAAGAGGTTAATGTAAATTCAGAAAAAGCAAAAGAAAGTAATGCTGAAAATCCAGAATTACAAGCTATCATTGAAAAAGGCCGTCATTGTATTCGGCAAATTCGTGAAGCCAACGATGCCATTCCTGGTGAAGAAATCTCTAATAAACTAGATCGGCTTGAATTAGTAATAGACAAAATATTCACACACGTGGAGCGTAATCCTAGACAGCTTTCTGAAATCAATAAGTTTATGGAATATTATCTTCCCACTACGCTGAAATTAGTAACTGCATATAAAGAATTCGATTTACAGCCAGTTCAAGGAGAGAACATTCGCTCTGCCAAGAAAGAAATCGAAACGACATTGGATACCATTAATCATGCTTTTGAAGTATTATTGGACAGTCTCTTTGAAGATGCCGCTATGGACATTGCTACTGATATTTCAGTACTAGAAACCATGCTGGCACAAGAAGGCCTTACCAAACGTAATTTTAACCCAAATGATCATTAGGAGGAACGTATTATGACAAACGAAACACCAACTCTAACCTTTGAGCCTTTTAAGGAAGACATTCAACCGACCAAAGAAGTGTTAAAAGAAGTACCAAATAACGATATTCCTGTCTATGATGAGAGTTCCCTTTCTCCAAAAGAACAAAAAATGGTAGATGAATTTGCAGAAAAGATAGATTTAACCCAATCAAATCTTATATTACAATACGGAGCAGGAACGCAGAAAAAAATAGCAGATTTTTCAGAAAACGCCCTAAATAATGTACGTACAAAAGATTTGGGCGAGATTGGTGAAATGCTTACTGGCGTTGTTGCTGAGTTAAAAAGCTTTGATGCTGAGGAAGAAGAAAAAGGATTTCTTGGCTTCTTTAAAAAGGCCTCTAATAAACTAAGTAATATGAAAGCGAAATATGAAAAAGCAGAACTAAACGTAAATAAAATATGCAAAGTCCTTGAAAATCATCAAATCCAGCTTTTAAAAGACGTTGCGATGATGGACAAGATGTATGAGATAAATAAAAATTACTTTAAAGAGCTATCCATGTACATTCTAGCTGGTAAAAAAAAGCTTCAAAAAGTACAAACACAAGATCTTCCAAAACTAGTAGAAAAGTCTGCTTTGACTGGTCTTCCAGAAGATGCGCAAGCAGTCAATGATCTAACTGCAGTCATCAATCGCTTTGAAAAGAAAATACATGACTTGGAATTAACTCGTATGATTTCCATTCAAATGGCTCCACAAATTCGTCTTGTGCAAGGAAATGATACCGTAATGGCTGAAAAGATACAGTCAACGATTGTAAATACGATTCCACTATGGAAAAGTCAAATGGTACTTGCTCTTGGGGTTGTTCATTCTTCTCAAGCAGCAAAAGCACAACGAGAAGTAACGGATATGACAAATGAACTGTTAAAAAAGAATGCCGAAACATTAAAGCTTGCAACCATAGAGACTGCAAAAGAATCGGAACGTGGTATAGTAGACATTGAAACCCTACGTACAACTAATGAATCTTTAATTTCTACACTCGATGAAGTACTTCGTATTCAAACGGAAGGTCGTCAAAAGAGAAAAGAAGCGGAGATTGAACTAAACCGTATTGAGAATGAACTAAAGCAAAAGCTTCTTAGTATGAGAGGATAAGCAAAGCGAAAACGCGCATAAATTATGAAGCACGATGACAAACCAACTAAGTGTGGTCGTATCGTGCTTCATTTTATTCCATAGCCGTTAGTAACTTGTTAAATTCTATTTTTTCAAACGGTTGAATGGATATGTGATTTTTATTTGGATTGGCAAACACAAAGGTTTTATCTACATAATCAACATAATTTTGAAGTTTATCATTGGTTGCACTAATGATTGCTTGAAATCCCATTTTACGAATTAATTCCACACAACTTCCAACTTTCTCTCCATCCATTTTGGAAAATGCTTCATCTAACACAACCAATCTTAATGTCGGATTTCTTCTTGAACTTTCTTTGCTATTAATTTTATAAACTTGTGCAAAGCTTGCGAGTAAAGCGATGTAAAGTGGATTTTGTCCTTCTCCTCCTGAGTTTTTGGAAAGCATTTTACTAAGCTTCATTGGAGGCATACCTTCAATTAATTGTTCCATATCAAAAGATAGATACGTACGATAATCCGCATATTTTTCCATATTATAACGGGCTTCTTCTAGCTCCTTTACATCACTGTTTTCTGGTGGCATAAAGATTTCGATTAACTCGTTGATTAATGCTTCATAATTTTTTGAATGTCCCTGAGAAAATAAATCAATTTGATTCTCCATATGATTGGATAGTTGTAACGGATTTACCTCTAAGTTCTCATCCATGAACATATCGTAAAACTTCCCATCTTCTCCTTTATTTTTGGTAATCGTAAATCGGTATTTCTCTTTACCAAAATCTGATTGAGCTAGAATCTGATTTAACTCCTCTTTCTGTTGCATGGCTTCTTTGATGGAATCCCTAATTTTATAGATGAAATCAGTCTTAAAATGATGAATGGCTATTCCCGCCTGCCTTGCAGCCTTTCCAGTAAATTCTTGTAATTTATCACTTTGTAATTTGTTTAGTAATTCATCATAGTCTCGATTCTCTCTTCCTGTAGTAGAAAATCCACGATAAGAATATTCTCTTTGGTATTCCTCTCGCACTTTAATAAGTGATTCATACTCTTGATTCATCTTTCCGTCACAGGATAACTTTTTGTTCATTAACCAACTTTTTAGTTTTTCTGGTCGTTCTCCTGACTTTTGTCTGATTAATTCCTGAAAGCTGTCTTCCCATTCTTGTTGGAATACAAAGCTTTTTTCTTTTAATACAAGTTCTCCAGTTAGCATAATGATTTCTTCTTTAAAATCACGAAGCGCCTTTGTTTTTCCTCTTTGTTCACTACCATAGATTTCTTTTTGCTCTGTTTTCTTCTTTATCTCTTTTTCAAGTTCTTGCTTTTTCTCTTTCCAATGTTGTATATCCCTACTCTTTAATTCATTAATTTTAATCTCTAGAGATTCTTTTTCCACAAGCCTTGCTTGAATCTTTTTTATATCTTCCACATACTTTTCATAGACTTCTATGTCTTCTGAAAGAGCCTCATACGTTAGCATTTCTTGATGCATTTTTAATTGCTCTTGATATGGACTCATCTCATCCTTTAATTCCAAGAGACGAAGTTCTAAACGACTTTTTCTTTGTTCAATGGAATTCTTTCCAATGTATGCAAATTCTATATAGTTCTTAGGATTCATATGCTGTAGCTTATAGTTATGGTAAAGTAAGCAATCCTTTGTGACCGCACTTTTATTTTGACGCAGTTGTTCTGGTTTTCCACAACGTATCACGCTTCCCATTAAGTAATCCACAAAAGCCTTGGCATATTCTTTGCTACTGTCAACAACTTCTGCCAAAGAATCCTCAAGAACAGGCTTTACTGCCTTTAATACACGTTCTGAGTCAATGACAGATACCTTGTGATATTTCTTCTCATCCATAGCATGATAAATCTCAACTGCCGCTTTTGTATACTTTGGTTCTACTATCAATGATAGTTTATGATTCCCCATATATCCTTCAACTGCGTTTTGCCATGACTTATCTGTAATCTGAAGTAAATCTGCAAGAATATGAACTTCAACGCTTTCACCGTACTGGTTGGACAAAGTCTCTTGTATGTGGTTTCTAGCAGTAAGTAAATACTCTGGATAAGCTTTATTTCCTTCCTTTAGCTGTCTGATTTCACTATGTACTTCTTTTACTTCCTTACGAAGTGAGCCTAGCTTTTCTTCTAACTCCATACAACTATTTTGGATATCCTGTCTTTGTTTTTCGATGGTATCCTTAATCTGTTTTAACATTGCTACATCCATATGATAGCTTTGAATCGTTTCAATGTTATGCTTACACTCTTTTGATATCTCTTCCACATCTAACCACTTTAGAAGTCCACCTGCGACTTTTTCATAGTTTGTCTTACTCGTATATAAAAATTCAAGAATTTGATTGATCGCACTAAGCTCTGACTCCAAATGCGTAAATCCACTGTTTTCAATGGCTATCATCACTTCATCACGTTGCTTTTGAAGTACTTCTAGTTCTTGTATCAGACTGGTGTTTCTCTTTTCTAAATTCTCTAAATCAGCTGTGTAAGCGGTTTGTTTTACTGAAATTTCTTCCATTCGCTTCTCAATGGAATATATATCTAGTTTATCAATATAGTATTGATACTGCGCGGATTCTCGGTTATACTTTTGAAAGTTTTGATATTGTTCTTTTATTTCTTCTAAAAGACTAATTTCTTTTTTCGTATCTTCCAATCGTCTTCGAAGCCTTACATACGATATAACACTGTCTTGCATATCTTCAATATGTATGTTTTTTTCCATACAAATATAATTCTTTACAAAGTCTTCTAACTTCATGTTCATACGAAATGGAATTGCTTTTTTAAATAAAGAAGGGAATTTCTTCTCATCCAATCCTCCAAGATAAGTTTCATACAACTTAGTACGAAACTTTTCATTGGTTCTGCTATAATCCCATTGTTCTTTCTCATAGTGGCTACTTAGCCAATCTCTTAGTTCACGAATGGTCATTGGTCTCTCATTTAGCCGATAGCCATTCGTAAGTAAACGCCCTTTATGCCAAAAAAACATTCGATCCGCATCACTTGTGCTAACATCTACATCAAACGCCACACCTATGCATTGATATTCCTTCTTTTCCATGTTTTGGAACTCTAATACAATTGTAGTTGAAAAATTTTGATTTCTTAAATATCCTGCCTCATCATTTTCTGCAACTACCTTCATTCCTCTTAAGTATTCCATAAGTGTACGATCTGAATCATCTTTTGCTGCTTTATTAAAAAAGCCTCGACCATTAGTATCTACATAAAGCAATAGCTGTAGTGCATCAAGCACCGTTGATTTTCCACTTCCTGAATGTCCAGTAAAGAAGTTAATTCCAGTACTAAAGGATAATATTTTCTCGTTAATATAGTGCCAGTTGTTCAGACACATTCTCGTCATCCCCTGAAAGGTTGTCATCCTCTTCTTCCTCACTTTCTTGATATTGTGTAATCGTATTTCTTACCTCTTGTGCAGACAATAAAAGATTGATAGAAGGATAAACAATTAACTTTGTCTCACCGTTTATCTCTCCATCAGACTCTAGTAATTCTATGATTTGAAATTTACGAAGGACTGCGATTGTCCTTTTTAATTCTGTAATAGGAATTGCCTTGTTATCCCATAAACGAAATAAATGAATCTTATCATAGATTTCATTTAATGATACATAAACATGAACCGAATTTGACACGCTGTTCATCTTCTCTTCAAACACAAGCTTTAGTAATAAGATAAAAATGGTTGTAAGCTTACTTATCTTATCACCCATTAACTGATTTCCACGTAAAGCCATCACGCCATATTGACGATTTTCGATTAAGTCAATACCTGCTATACTAAAATATTCGGTTAAGAATTCTAAATGTTTTTCACAGATTCGATATTCTTTGTTATATTGATATCTTGCTGTTTTTCTGTCATATCTTCGTTCCAAAACAAAGGTTTGACTTTGCAAGAGGGCAATTGTCTTCGTTACTTCTGCTTGCTCTTCTTCTGTAAGCTCATTATAGTAAGGAATCATTCCAAATCTCCTTTTTTTGCTCTGTCGTATTCTTTTTTAAAAAAGTCAGCTTTGGATAGCTATACTTTTCGTTTTGAATCAATTCACTTTCTTCTTTTCGTACCATAAAAGGGCTGTGCTTTCGTATGCTATGATCATAGGCTAATATCAGTAATTCAAAATCCTCTTGTGTCAAAACACTTCTTTCATCGGTTGTATATGTATCTGCCTCCATCCGCTTAAGAATAAAGGCTTCGATTTCTTTCTTACTATACCTATTTTTGTTTTGATTTAGCTTTAGAATTTCGTCTGCTGAAAGCTCCTCTTCCATTCTTTCTTCTTTCTCAATCGTTTCTTCAAAGGTTCTTCTTTTTCCTCTTTTTTGATACATGGATTCCTTGGATATCATACTAAAATCATTGATTAAAATGCTCTCTCCTATTTTAGCTAGAATTTTATCTCTGCGTCTTTCGTTCATCATTCCAAGGAGCTTAACGACATTTCCTTTCATATTATCATCGTTATTTAGCATATATTCAAGACGCCTTACAGTGGCTCTGACATATTTACTATGCTCTGAGTCTATGCGCGCAATTCTTTTTTCCATATTTGAGATTCCACGCTCCACATGGTCAAGCAATTCAAGTAATTCCTGTTTCATGAATTCACTTTGTGCTCCATTTCTAGCTCCCTTGGTAATTAATAAATTAATTCTTGCTTCATCTTCTCTGATTTGCTTTAGTAGGGTTTTAATATCATTTTTATAAAGGTAAAAATTATCTCCTGTTTTTAACAAAGCATATTTTTTATTGACGATATTTTCTACATAACCATTCAAATGTTCCTGTAGTAAATCCTCATAACTTTCTTGTTTTAATAATGTTTCAAAAAACTTATCCATGTTATGAAGCATGTCTTGTAAAGCACGATTTAGTCTTGCTGTATTCACCATTGCAGTCTTAAGAAGCTCCATTCCTGCTTTATTATCATAATAAAATGAATAAAGATTCGTATATACATTCTGAATATACAAATCTGTTTCATCCTCATCTGGATTATCAAGTTTTTTAAATGTTTCAATAAATATAGATGCATAATCCGGTATTACCACATTTGTCTTAAAGGAACTGTAATCTTCAATTTTACGTAGCCATCCAAATCTGACCAGCTTACTAAAAATCCTTGTGGCAATTGGTTCAAGCTTATCTGTTTCCTCGCCAGTATCATCAGCTGATATGTCAACCAGTCGATTCTCAAAACAATCTGTTAGTAATTGAATACAAGTCTCCTTACTCAAAAAGTAATCATTATATAAGTATTCATCATAAATTAATAGAAGTGATTCCATGTAAATGTATCGATTCCTTGATATAAATAAACCAAAGAAAGATTCTGGTATATTATTAATTCCTTTCACCTGTACCTCCACACTTACCTATTTTGTTGATAATCAGTATCTGCTGGGTAACCACCCTTTATTTTTTGCATTCCTCTTTGCAAGGCATCTTTCGAATTTTTCCAATCTGCATTGGCATTGCGATAATCGTATTTGTCCACTAGCCAATTAATATCCTCCTCCAAACGGTTCATATTTTCAATCATAAGAGGAAATATGAGCTTTGCATATTCTTCTGCCTGTGCATCATTTAGTTTGGCTGATACAAGATTTGTCAATTCACCAAAATGGTGAATACAAAAACCTTTTGAATGCTTCACTAATTCTTTAAATTCTGGATTACTTTTGAATAAATAAAAGAAGGTATCTAAATACCTATCATAGTCATTTTTAATATGATCACACACAAAACAAGTCTCCTTTGACTGTGCAATCCATTGTGATATCTTATCAAACCCATCTTCTTTTGTCTTTTTAAATTTACCAAACATACTACTCTTTTCTGGTTTAAAGGCTTGTAATTGCTTGGTAAGCTCCTTATTTTGTTTCCTAAAATGAGTTTGTAAAATCAATGCATTCCCCAGAGAATTTCCATATTTGTACATCTTTTTGAAATGCTCTTTGCAAAATCCCATTTCATCTGTTTGTTCTCTGATATCACTTTCCATGTATGAGGAAGAAGACCCTAATGTAAAATTAAGGGCATCTTGTTCTAGTTTTCTTTCTATATAGCAAAAAGGACATTCATCTTCTGCCTGAAACGCTTCCGTTAGGGGTATTGTGTATAGCTTGTCTTTCATATTAAATGTTCTCACTTTCAAATGTCTGCTTCGCAGCCGCTTGTTTTTCTTTTGATAGGTTACGCTATCGAAACTTCGTTTCTCTGCGTAACTAAACTCTAAAGCTCCGCTTTTTCGTTAACCTATCACGAAAAACAAATGTCTGCTTCGCAGCCGCTTGTTTTTCTTTTGATAGGTTACGCTATCGAAACTTCGTTTCTCTGCGTAACTAAACTCTAAAGCTTCGCTTTTTCGTTAACCTATCACGAAAAACAAATGTCTGCTTCGCAGCCGCTTGTTTTTCTTTTGATAGGTTACATTATATCATATTTTGTTGGGGGTTCACAATTTTTTTAGACATTCAATTGAAGCGTTTTTATACTATATTTTAAATAAATTGTTCAGTTTTCTCCATGTTTTAGATAGCTATGTCTATTTCCTATTTTGTTTAAACGTAATATGATAAGTTTACACTTTAAATAACATTGAGCAAATGAAATATAGAACAAACAATGAAAGGGACTAAAATGAGCAGACATAAACTTACATTAAACTATCCATCTAGTTGGCATAATGACATGTGGAGGGAGGCATTGCCTAGTGGTAATGGTACGGTTGGAGTGGCTGTCCTTGGTAATATCAAGCAAGAAACTGTCATAATCAATCACAGTGAACTTTGGCACTGGGGAAAAAACTGTGAGCTTCCTGATGTCAGTGATAAGCTTTCACAAACCAGAGCTCTAATGAAAGAAAAACGATACCTTGAAGCCAGTTGGTGTTTGACGAATGCACTCAGAGAAAAAGGTTATGATACCGTCTTAGAATCTCCTATGCCTCTTGCTGATTTAAAGCTTGTAATGCCTTGTGACATTGGTTTTTCAAATTATTCCAGAGAACTTGAGATGGAGACTGGAGAAGTAAGTGTTTTCTGGCAAGAAGGAGTACATCGATATAAAAGGGATATCTTTGCTTCCAGAAAAGATGATGTCTTTGTCTATAGAATCTTAGGAGATCAACAATTAAATATCAGTCTATCTCTTGATGTTCACAAAAATGAATGGGATAAAATACCCGAACGCTTTGAACCAATTGCAAATACAATGAAATATGAAATTGATGTCGAAAATGGTATCATTAGTTATGGAATTACTCATGAAGATGGAACGGATTGTGGCGTTGTAGTAAAAGTAATTTCTTCTCATTTACAGCAATCAGGTAATACTTTAAATGCCAAACTAGATAAAGAGATTCTCATCATTGGAAAAGTATTTGTAAAAGGAAAATATGAGATTTCCAAACAAACTCTATTAAAAGATATCAGCCTTCTTCCCAAGGATTATGATACATTACTTAAAAGACATGTAGACATTCATAAGCCTATTTTTCGTTCCGTTGATTTGGAGTTAGGTGCAAGTGATATGTCCACCTCAAATGAACGCTTATTATTAGATGCTTATGGAAACGAAGCCTCTAATGAGCTTATTGAAAAAATGTGGGCTTATGGACGATATCTCTTTATTTCTGCTACCTCACCAAATAGCCTGCCTAGTAATATGTATGGCCTATGGCATGGGGATTATGACGTTTGCTGGTCCCATCATATGGCAAATGAAAATATACAAATGATCTATTGGCATACCCTTACAGGTGGCTTGATGGAATTTAATCAATCACTGTTTCGCTACTATAGTGAAAGAATACCTGTTTTTCAAGAAAGTGCTAAGAAAATGTATGGATGTCGTGGCATTTATGTAGTGGCAGGAACAACTCCAAATATTGCTTATCCTACGCAAATTGTTCCTGTTATAATGAATTGGACTGGTGCGGCAGGCTGGCTTGCTCGTCATTACTATGATTATTATCTTTTTAGCAAAGATGAAGAGTTTCTTAGAACACAGGCACTTCCTTTTATGTATGAAGCCGCATTGTTTTACGAAGACTTCTTAGTAAAAGAAGGAGTAGAATATAAATATTATCCTTCTGTTTCACCTGAGAACACGCCACAAAACTTTATGCCTGCAAATGGAGTTCCTCTGGCTCATCCGATGCCAACAGCAATCAATGCAACCATGGATATTGCAATTATTAAAGAGTTATTTTTGCATATGATTGAGGGTGCAACAATAACAGGAATGCATCAAGACAAAATAGCTGTTTGGGAGGACATCCTTCTTCATTTGCCTGCATACGCGATCAATGAGGAGGGGGCAGTAAAAGAATGGATTGATCCTGACTTTGAAGACCGTTACGATCATCGCCACTTATCACACCTATATCCCGTTTTTCCTGGAAATGAAATCAATGAAGAAAATAATAAAGAATTGTTTCACGCCTTTGAGATTGCAGTAGAAAAACGTAAATTAGGTGCACAAACAGGTTGGTCATTTATGCATATGGCAGCTATTTACGCGCGTTTTGGGAAAGCAGATAAAGCGCTTTTATGTATGGATTTACTAGCACAATCTGGTATCCTAAATAACTTTTATACCTTGCATAACGATTGGCGTAATATGGGGATATCCCTTAATATGCGAGAAGCTCCAATACAAATGGATGCAAACATGGGATGGACAAATGCCGTTCAGGAAATGCTTTTTTACAATTCTCCTTCCCTTATAAAGCTTCTTCCTGCATTGCCTTCACGCTGGAAGAAAGGTAAGGTAACTGACTGGCGTTTTGTTGGAGGAATTGTATCTTTTTCTTGGGATAATGCTAAATTTGAGGCTACGTTTCAGATAACGTCTGATACCAGGATATCTGTCAAACTTCCAAACTTATGCGACAGCTATAACATCCAAGTGAATAACAATTCTTTAAACACTTATACCAAAGATGACCTTTATTGCATGGTGGCACAAAAAGGAGATTGCATTATGATAAGAACGAATCTATAATGAAATGAACTGTTTGGTATCTGGGAGAAAGTAAATGAATGAAGAGAATAAAAAGATAATCCATTATTTAAAAACATTAAAACTAAATCACATAAAACTTCTTGCCTGTAGCCAATCTGGAAAAAAATCTGTATGGGTTGAAAAACAGCATTCTCATCCCTACTTTGAATTTATTTATTTCATGAATGCCAAGGCACAAATTGACGTTCCTTTTGGAAAGCTTGATCTGGTTCCTTATGATGTCGTGATATATCCACCAGGCGTCACACATTATGAGCATCCTGATCTTACCTATCCGCAGGAAATCATATGCATTGCTGCCTATATTGATACTTTCGATACCTTTTCTAATGCATTTCAATTTTCCGATAAGGATGGAACATTAGGCTGGTTGTTTGAACAAAGCTATCAGGAGTATTTTAAAAAAGAAGAAGGGTATGAAAGTATGATTGCAACCTATATCAAAGCGATTATACTCCATGCCATTCGAAGTCTGCAATCAAATAAGCTGGAAACGTCAGATATCTTAAATACTTGTGTACGGTTTATACATGAACACTTTCACGAATCTTTATCAATGACGCAGCTAACAGAAATTTCTTGTGTGAGTGAATCCTATATTTCTAGGCTTTTTCAAAAAAATCTGGGGATGAGTCCGATGCGATATTTAAACTCGGTTCGAATCGACATTAGTAAAAAACTATTACTAGATTTTAGTCTTTCCATAAATGAAATTGCTATTAAAGTTGGTATTAACGATCCCCTTTACTTTAGCAGAGTATTCCGTAAATTTACTGGTATTTCTCCTACTGAATTTCGTAATTTATTAAAATAGGCTCTATAATAATGCATTAAAAGCAACCACTTTTACTGTACAAAAAAACAGACAAGTCCTCTTCATCTCCTTAATTACGGAGTATGAAGGAACTTGCCTGCTAAATGATTTATTCTACGATTCCGCCTTCTACAACTAAGCTATCTGGATCTGCTGCTTCTCCATATACTGGAGCAAGAGTTTCTTCATATGCAGCATGGAAAAACTGTTCCCCTGCAAGACTCTTAATTTCTTCATTAATAAAGTCTAGTAACTCTTTATTTCCTTTTTGTACTGCTGGTGCTATGGTATCAATGCTTCCTAAGGAATCTACTCCTACTGAGTATCCTTCATTTTCAAGTGCCCAAGCAAGTACTTCGGTATTATCTGTGGAAAGTGCATCTCCTCTTCCATCTAATAATGCGTTATATGCTTCGCTGTATTGATCAAATTTTAAAAGTTTAACATCTGGATAATTTTCAGTAAAGTAAGTCTCAGCAGTCGTACCTTTGCTAATAATTAAGGTTTTGCCATTTAACTGTTCAGGTGCTGTGATTAAAGCACTTTCAGGTGATACGATACCTAGAGCAACTTTCATATAAGGCAATGCAAAATCAACCTGTTCTGCACGTTCATCTGTTACTGTAAAGTTAGCTAAGATGATGTCTACTTTTGCGCTCACTAGATATTCTACTCTACTAGCTGCTTCAACTGGTACATATTCTACTTCAACACCAAGGTCTTTTGCAAGTCTATTACCAAAGTATACATCATATCCTTGGAAATCTCCGTTAGAATCTACATATCCAAATGGTTTTTTATCGCTAAATACTCCAATCACGATTTTGCCGCTTTCTTTTATTTCATCTAACGTTCTAGCGGTTGCTTTATTTGAATCTTCTTCCTTCGCATCGTTTGTCGCTGTTTCTTGTGTGCTTTCAGCTGTAGAGGATGATTGTGTTTCCTTTGATGAATTGGCACATCCTGTAAGGGCAACTGCTCCTAATGTAAGTGCAAGTAATGTGGTTAATAATTTTTTCTTCATAATATCTCTCCTTTTTCTATACTTGAATCGCTATTTTGCGATGTCAAAATCAAATACATTTAAAAATTGTTTTGCTCTTTCTGTTTTTGGTGTAGTAAAAAATTCTTCTGGACTACTCTCTTCTACTAACTTACTGCTATCAAGAAAAATAATGCGATCTGCAATAGCTCTGGCAAACTGCATTTCATGCGTTACGATAACCATCGTGGAGCCTTCTTTTGCAAGTTCTAGCATTACATCTAATACTTCTCGAACCATTTCAGGATCAAGTGCTGCAGTTATTTCATCAAATAACATTACCTGTGGGTGCATACAAAGCGCGCGAACAATTGCAACTCGTTGCTTTTGCCCTCCTGATAATTGTCTTGGATAAGCATTTTTCTTATCGAGCAAACCAACCCTTTCTAATAGCTTCTCTGCTTCTACTACTACTTCTTTTTTCTCTCTATGTTGTGCTTTCATTGGTCCAAGCAATATATTATCCAATATCGTCAGATGAGGAAACAAATCATAGCTTTGAAAAACCATACCTACCTTTTGCCTTACTAAATGCATCTTTTTATCCTGATTGCTTATCTTTTCACCGCTAAGATAGATTTCTCCTTCTTGTATGGTTTCAAGACCATTAATACATCGAAGAAGTGTACTTTTACCACACCCAGAAGGGCCAAGTATTACTACTACCTCCCCTTTGCAAACGTCAATGTTAATATCATTTAATACGACTGTATCATCATAATTTTTCTTTAAATGCTTAATCTCTAAAATCTTTTCTTTTTTACTCATTTAATTTACCTCAATCCTTCCACTTCTTCTCTAGCCTTACAGATAGTCTTGATATCGGATAACACACGATAAAATATAAGAAAAAAATAAACGCATAAATCCAAATTGCAGCGGAAGGAACCTCTAATCGATTGGACTCTATAATCTGCTGCCCTACTTTTACCATTTCAACCACTCCTATTAAAACAATCAAAGAAGTTGTTTTTATCATTCTGGTTACCAGATTGATTGCTAGTGGTAACAGTCTTCGTATCGTCTGGGGTATTATAATATGAGCATAGATTTGAAATTCATTAAGCCCTATCGCTCTACCACTTTCGTACTGATGCTTTGGAATGGACTGTAGTGCACCCCTTACCAAATCACCCATCTCTGCAGTACCCCAAATCGTAAATACAATCACTGCCGAAACCTCTCCAGATAAATTAATACCAAAAGCCTTTGTTAAACCAAAGTATACCAAGAACAACAAAACAAGCTGTGGCATGATTCTAACAAATTCTAAGTAAATTCGAGTTATTACCTTTACAACTGGATTCTTCATATTCATAATCATTCCAAGAATAATTCCAAGCAGAATGGACAATGCAACGGATAAAAGAGAAATCTGCAAGGTAACCCATAATCCACCTAATAATCTAACTAAATTTTTCCCTTCAAATAAAACCCTAATTCCCAAATCCTGCATAGCGCAATTTCCTCTCTATGATTGAAAATATAATTGATATTGGTAATAAAATAATTAAATAAGCACAAACAAGCATAAAAAGTGCCTCATCTGTTTTATAATATAATCCAATTAAGTCCTTTGCAACGTACATTAAATCTGCTAAAGCAACTGCACTAAATACAGAGGTTTCTTTAATTAAGAATACGACATTCGCACTAAATGCTGGCATAGATATGGTAACAGCCTGTGGTAAAATAATATGCCAAAACACTTGAAATTTGGTCAAACCGATACTTAAGCCCGACTCTCTTTGAATCTTAGGTATGGCCTCAAGTCCACTACGAAACGCTTCTGCCATATAACTTCCTCCAAGAAACGTTAAGCCTACAATTGCACAGGATTCAGAACTAAGTCGTATGCCAATCTTAGGCAATCCAAAATATAAAAAGAATAATTGTATCAATAAAGGTGTGTTCCTTGATAATTCAATGTAAATGGAAACAATCTTATGTATGAATGGAATCTTATAATAACGGACAAGACTGCAACAAAAACCAACGAAAATAGAGCTTATGATTCCGATAGTTGCTATGGTAAGCGTCAGCTTTGCCGCTTCAACATACAGGGGTAGATACTTTGATATAAATTGGATATCCATCTGTATACCTCTTTCTATTTCTTTTTTGACTATATTAATTATAATTCATATCGATTTACTATGATTTTAAAATCATACTATTTTTTTCTTACTATGTCAAGTGAATTTTTAAATTTCTAGTGTTGTTTCTAAACTTAAATGATACAATAAAACTTTCCTTATGAAAACATTAAATAATAATATTACTAAATTTCATCCTGATATCGCAAAAAGAGTCTAAAACATTTTAGACTCTTTGGGGTGTCTCATACTCTGTTTTTTAAACACCAATCACCCAACTATACATATATGATTGTTACCCCTGAAAAGTTCGCACTTCCAGTTAAGGTAACACTTGGAATACCTGTACTTTGATTTCTATTTTTTTCATCAACCGCTCCAAACGTTGAATCCACTTTATTTTTGACATTCCATCCCTTAGGAATATATAATTCTACCCCTGCAAAGGCAACATCTAAGCGAATGATTGCATTTTCATTTTGAATTATGGCATTATCAAAATATATCTTCATTGCACCAAAGGAGCAGCTTAAGCTTGCTTGACTAAAATCATCAGAATTTACATATTTAATACTAGAACCAAAGGTGGTTTCAAAGTGAAAGCTTTTTCCATCGTCTTGATCAATTACCTCGGTAAAATGTTCTTCATGCTTAAAATGACCAAGGTGATAACGGTTATGAAATATAATCGATAAACCGATACTTGCAAATAAAGCAGCACCCAAAACAGGCCACGGTGTAATCTGTGTTATCCCAAGCACCTCATCATAAATGATACATAAGAATGCTGCTGGAAACAAAATTCCTGCAAAATTCAAATGTCTTATACTCTTTATGATACAGGCAATTAAAAATATAGTTAGTACCAAACTAAATATATTAATCTCTGTAAAATATCCCAATCTACTTACGATTAAGAATATTCCTGCCAAAATAAAAAATAATCCCCAGAAAATCTTTTCTTTCTTCATAATCTCATCCGATACTCGCATAAAATATCCAGGTAAAAGTTCCTCTAGCTCATATAGCTTATGTTTTGTCTGATACACGTTATCTAATGTGTGCACACTAATACTGTTTTCCTCTGTTTCAAAAAACAATATCTCTTCTAAAGATAAATAATACTCTGTATCTCCTTTAAAAAAAACGAAACGATGAGCTTTGGACGCAATGTCAGATACAAACTTTTGTATTTGGTATATTTTCTCATTCATCTGACTGCATCGTATAATGATTTCTTCTTCTATTAAATTGTCATCTACTTCTACTCTTATATTCATTTCCTCATCTCCATAATGCTATTATAGCAAGAATCTATCTACTGTAGATGGCTTTTTTGTTAGTGGTAAAATAAAAGGGGTAAGTGGTATATATTTTGGCAATTGTGGTCACCAAACGAAGAGTAGCAGGATATGCTCTTTCTACATAATATATAGGATAGAGGCTCGTTTAAGGAGTAATACAAATGGTTACGATTAGTCTATGTATGATTGTAAAAAATGAAGAGGATGTAATCGAAAGATGTCTCAATTCAGTTAGCCCTTTCGTAGACGAAATAATTGTTGTGGATACGGGTTCAACTGATAAAACAAAAGAATTAGTTACGAAGTTTACAGAAAAGATATACGATTTTAAATGGACGGATGATTTCTCAGCAGCAAGAAATTTTGCATTTGATAAAGCAACTATGGATTACATTCTTTGGTTAGATGCTGATGATATCATTCTTCCTAAAGATTGTGACAAATTCTTAAAATTAAAATATGAACTTAACCATGATGTAGATGCTGTAATGATGTACTATAATATAGCTTTTGATGAGCATGGCCGTGCTATATTTTCTTATTATCGAGAACGTCTATCCAAACGAAGTAAGAATTTTAAATGGATAGAGCCAGTACACGAATATTTGCAAATAAAAGGAAACATAATTAATTCAGATGTGTGCATCACTCATGCTAAAATAAAACACGAAAAAACTTCAAGAAACCTTGAAATATATAAGCAAAGATTAGCCAGAGGCGAACAATTATCCCTAAGAGGTACCTATTATTACGCAAGAGAATTAAAAGATAATCAAATGTATGAAGAAGCCATCAAAATGTTTCATGAATTTCTTTCTTCGGGGCATGGCTGGGTAGAGGATAATATAGCCGCATGTGCTGAATTAGCAAAATGTTATCAACTCACAAATAATACGAAAAAAGCTTTGGAGGCAATGTTACAAAGTTTTCAATATGATACACCGAGAGCCGAATTATGCTGTCAAATTGGATATCACTTTAAAGCTCAAAATCAATATCGACTCGCTGCTTACTGGTTTGAAACAGCACTGGCACTAGAAAGGCCAAAGGACTCATGGGGATTTCACCAAGAGGATTATTGGAGTTATATACCATGTATTGAATGTTGCGTATGCTTTGATATGCTTGGAGAGTATAAAAAAGCTGAACAATACAATGAAAAAGCTGCTCTGTATAAACCAAATTCTCCCGCTGTTATTTATAATAGAAACTATTTTGAAAGTAAAAAAGAAAATAACAACTAATTCTGTTTTCATGATTAAATATATAAAATGATTTACTAAGTCATTTTATATATTTTTTTATGAAAGAAGCCTTTGCTTCACGATCTAATATCGTTTTACAAAGACTCCTAAAGCTCGTTAATATTAACGTTTAGAAAGAAATTACTCTATTAATAGTCCAGCACTTGCATAACCTGTAACACTAGTTGCAATATCAACACCATCTGTTACACTCGCAAAAAATACAAGCAAAAGACGGGTCTGGGCTGTTACTGGAATGTTTAATCCCGTTGTAAGTCCGCTGCTTACTGTACCAATACGTACAACACCTGTCAAAGGAGGCGCAAGGATTACTTCTGCTCCTGGCACTGCTGTAAACGTATTGTCTGGTGTTGTTGATTGAAATAATTGAGCCGTGATAGTTACAGTTGAATCAACTAATGATACTGCTAACGCTGTACTAAAAAATGCGGATATTGATGTAATCACTCCATCTCTTGGAACTGAAAATGCATAGTTAGTGATTGCAGCGGTATCAATCACGTCTCCTAAAATGCTAACTCCAGTTGTACTACTACCAAATCCTACCAATGAAGTAGTTCCTAACGGTTCTCCTAATACAGTTGTAACAACCACTGGTGTGCCAGAAGCAAATGGTATAATTGCACCGGGTCCTGCGACTCCTGTCGCTCCCGTAGCTCCTGTTGCTCCCGTAGCTCCTGTTGCTCCTGTTGCTCCTGTCGCTCCTGTTGGACCTGTTGGGCCAATTGGACCTTGTAATCCAGTCGGTCCGATTAATCCTTGAGGACCTACTGAACCTGTTGCTCCTTGTGGCCCTTGAGGGCCTTGTGCTCCTTGAGGACCTTGTGGACCTTGAGGACCTTGTGGACCTTGTGGACCTGTTGCACCCGTTACTCCCTGTAATCCTTGTGTACCTGTAACTCCGGTTGGACCTTGTGCACCAACAGGGGCGTATATATTAGGAAAACAAACTACCTGTAAAAATGCGGTTCCATTAAACCGCGTTCTGATGGGTGTTGACCTCGATGTATTCAGCTACTCGACGGTACTCATTGGCGAATTTCAAGCTAACGCTTATATTGCCATTGTCGTACACCTTAATACACTCTACGAGTTCAATTAAAATATCCCTTGTTAGTTTGTCGATATTTTCATATTTCCTAAAGGTAGCTAAGAATGGGTTTTCCGTATCAATCCCATTTTCAAGTTCTGCCTTTTCTTCATGCAGATTGCCGATAACTTCGTTAATTGCTTCGATTTGCCGCTCATAATCCTCTTTCATATGGCGATATTGCTTGTGAGAAATCTCTCCATCTTTCCAATCTTGATAGATACTTTGTTGATAACGTGTGATTTTGGAAAGTTCTTTTTCCTTTGCCGCTATGAGTTCATTCAGTCGTATGGACTGGCTTTTCTGCAAGGGGGCGGTATTGATACGAGAAACAATTTCGGAAAAGGCTACTGCAACATAAACCTGTTGCCGAATGGCATACAGTACACCTTGTTCCAGATGGTTATGGCGTATTGTATGTTTTGTGCAGGCTGTTTTCGATTGGTCTTTATAGGTGCGGCAATAGTAATAGACATTTCCCTTTACCTTGCTTCGTGTCATAGCCTTGCCACAATCGGCACAACGCAGAAAACCGCTAAAAAGGTATAGACCTTTTTGCTGTGGTGCGGTGCGAGTATCCTTTTTCATAAGTTCTTGTACTTTTGTGAAATCTTCCCGGCTGATAATCGGTTCATGGGTATTCTCAACAATAAACCATTCATCTTCTGGAACTGTTTCCTGCACATGGATTTTATAGCTTTTTATGCGGTAACGTCCTTGTACCATATCGCCTACATAAATACGGTTTTTCAGAATGCCGGTTATGCTTATTGCCGCCCATAGAGGATTACTGTCCGTAGCATTAGGATTTTGGTATTTCATACCCTTACTTTTCTTGTAAGCAGCCGGACATAAAACACCACTGTTATTGAGTTTTCGTACAATCGCATTTTTGCTCATGCCCTCTAAAAACCAAGCAAAAATACTTTTCACATTTTCAGCCGCTTCTTCATCAATAATGAGGGCATTTTTATCCTCCGGGTCTTTCATATAACCATAAGCCGCAAAAGAACCGATATGTAACCCTTTTTCCCGCTTCTTATCGAAAGTTTTCCGAATGCTTTCCGATGTACCCCTTGCGTGTTCTTCATTCAAAACTCCTTGAACGGGAACAGCGATATTTTGAGCGTTTTGAGGGTCTTTATAGGTATCAACGGGCTGTTGGTAAAGAGAAATAAATCGCACATCATTTCGTGGAAACCAGTCGCCAAGATAATAGCTTTGGTCACCATTGTTGCGAAAACTCCGGGCAAGGTTCTTAACAATCACACAGTTGACTTTGCCTTTTTGAATATCGGATAAGAGCCTTTGGAAGTTCTCACGTTCTTCATCTGTTGTACCGCTCACACCATCGTCAACATATTCTCCGACGAAAATGTATTCGTCGCCATCGTCCTGCTGTTCAAGAAAATCTGTTAGGATAAGTCTTTGATTGGTAATGCTTTCGGATTCATCTTTTCCTCGTTTATCCTCACGGGATAAGCGAATATAAAATGCCACATACCACACCTTGTTTTTGGTTGCTAATTTTGTAATGGTTTGCCTGTTGGCTACTCGTGCCATGCGTCCTCCTTCCTATCACATTACACCTATATTATACCATTTTGGCGTAATGCGAACAATGTTGTCGGAGGCGCAAAGCCGCATTATAAGCCACTTTTCTTGCGTATGAGAAAGTTTGTAAGCACCTCTTGAATTGGCGGTGCATTGTCGTCAAATTCAAGTTTGATACCCATATCCCCATAACGAAAGCACAAGGGATTTTTCAGCTTCTCCAAAACATAGGTCAGCCGATTTTCTTTGGGTAGGGAGTTGTCAAGTTCCAACATACTTATATCGGCCAGTTTTCCTATATCTACTGTTTCTATATTTACGCTCATAAAATCATCTACCATTTTCGGCGTAATCATCATCATGCACCTCCTATTCTGCATGATTAAATATATGCGTTTCCACGTTTGTCCTATGAGGAAACACAAAAAGCCACCACATTTTCAAAGAAAAGTGATAGCCTTTAATTTTCCCTCATACTTCGGGCCAAGTTGTCCCGAAGTCAATAGAGGCTGTTTGGATAATGCTGTTCAGCTTCCTATAAGCTACGCATATCGAAAACCATGTTGTTTTCCATTTCGATTTTATTCTTAAAATAGGGGGCGTACCGTGCCGGAAAGGATCGGGCTGTCATTAGACAGAAAAACCCGGAGCGGTACACCCTATATATAAAAAGATGGCTCGGACGGATGGCGGCAACCACCCTCATAGGAATCTCACCTCACCCCATGCTTATGGCGTGGCGGTCAATGCTGTGAAGCGTTCAAACCGCAAGTATCAATATACCAATCAAGAGATTATCGCCGGGCAGCTTGCCTTTTCCACCCTGCCGCAGTTGGTATTTGTCGCTCACACTCCGTTAGGTCTTTCCCCCTTTCAACGGGCGGTCATGGCGTACCCTGCGGCTCGGCTCCCTCTTGATTGAACGTATCCGAACCATCGGTATTCAGTTGTCAAAGAGCATTAGAAAGAGAAATAGTTCTTTCTAATAGCCATGTGATTTGGAGGGTAAATTCGGAACGGAAAATTAAAACTTTTTCAAGAATTTTTCCATGTTCCGAAGCGCCCGTTCAATAGAAACTCTAACCGCTTTTTCGTCTACACCCTCGACCCGTGCAATGTCTGATTTGCTTATGCCGAGTATGTAATGAGCGTAAATCCGTTTTCCCTGCTTGTCCGGCAAAGAAGCCATAGTAGCCTGTAATTGTTCGGCTGTCATTTTGCGCTCGTAGAGTTCACAGGGAGTAAGTGATACGAACAGAATATCATTTTCAATTCCGTCGTCTGCGTCCAGAGAGTAGTAAGCCTTGTTGTAAAAGCGGCGGCGAATGTAGTTCCGTTCCAGTCGTTCCGCTTCCAAAAGGGCGGATTCCACTTCATCGGGTATCTCAGTGAAAAGGTCAGCATTATAAAACGGGTAAAAATCCCGCAGATTGATTTTTGCCATAGTATGTTCCTCCATTTCGATTTTTTGGATTAGCGAATCGAAATGGAGAGGGAGGGGAGCGGCAGTGTGGCTGGACTTCGGGCCAAGTTGGCCCGAAGTGGAAAGGCTTGTCCGGTATATCTGTAGTCAAAAAAGAGAACAAAAAAACACCTTTGCGAAAAAGTTCTCGAAAGGTGTCGAATAAAAAATGGGCGCAAGATACGCCTATAATTTTTTTGAGATTTTGCTGAATGAAAACTTCTGCTACAGCCAGCCGTCACAATAAAGTGACGACTCCTCACGAGCAGAAAATAACGGCTTTGGATACATAAAAACCTCCTATCACAAAGCCGCTTTGGTAAAACAAGGCACAGTTGCCAGCCCCATTTATATATTCTCATAAATCAATCAGCGGCTTTGAATTTTAATTCAAAAACCGCTGATTGATGTTGTTTACTATTTAGGCGCAAAACATTTTTCCACCAAAACAACGGTTTTTTTTATTTTCCGCTGTTTGGCGTCTTAATGAGATTGTAAAGATTATAGGCTGTCTCCATCATTTTTCCTTGACATAAATTCGCTTTCTAACCATCACAAAAACAGATACAAGTAATAACAACTACACGACATTGGCATATTTAACTTGCTATCAGGAACCATAGGATATGAAATAATTGAGAAACCTGTGATTATTCCTTTCGTATAGTACGGTTAAATAAAATCCATGTGCTGACAAAATAACAAGTAAGAAGAATCAAAAGTATACCGGCGATTAGCAGTATTTGTACGGCAAGTATTTCAGCACCGATATAAGCAGAAATCTGCGAAGAAAACATATTAAAGAAATATCCACCAAATACTGTAGATGCAAGCACCGCAATACCAATCGGCAATCCAAACCAAACACCAAGCTGTTTTAAAACAAGTCGGTTGATATGAGTTTCATCTACGCCAAGCTTACGAAGAACACCGAATCGGTATTTATAATGTGTGGCATCCAAAAGCTGTTGTAATGCTAAAATTGTAAAACACATAATTAACAGTACGACCGCACCATAAGTCATACTTGCCTGCATGACAAAGTTGCTCGCTGTGGTGCTGTTAATCTGTTGTGTACTGGTGCGAATGTAATAATTAACGCCCTCCGGTTGTTCTGGAAACTTTCTTTCAAATTCCTGCTGTAATCCGATTGCAACATCATAAGGAAGCGGTTCAGCCGTTTTAATAGCGCGGTTGCGGTTGACACTTAAGAGCTGTTTACAGATTTCATCTGGAAAAACATAGACAACATCGGTGTAATTGTTATAGAGATATTCTCCCAATGCGGCATCGGAAGCATTTTCGGAAGCCATCTCCAGTATTCCGGCATCTGTCCGAACAGTAGAATGTGACTCTATAAATTCATTGCGTTCCTCTTCAGTAGCAATGGACTGCCATTGGGTAGTAAACTCGTTTTCGTCCAGTGTTATAGTATCTAATCCTCTCATATCGAGCAAATGGTTATAATCAGATAACGAAATTGCCAATACCGGAAAAGACCATTTAATTCGTTGATGAAAATCCTCTGCCATTGGGAGATACAAGCTGAAAGAACAATCATCTATTATCTGTATATTATTTTCAGCCAGATATTCCGTCACAAAGTCATAATTAGTATTCGGGAGTTCTTTGATGTCAAATGCTTTATTATACTGGGAAAGAACTTGCACATCAAATACCGAACGGGTATCCAGATAGCCGGAAACCCAGCCGTTCAGAGCCGGTTCAATCAAGAACATACTTATGGAGAGCACAAGCGTAAGACAAATCAAAGTCATGGTTTTGGTGGTTGTCTTTAGCTTTGAGATAATTTGTCCGAAAAAGAAAAGATTTTCCTCGTAATACTTTTTCTGCAACGATTTTTCTTTCATGGATGTAATCACATTACTTGCTAAATAAAAAACGGCGCATATAATAAAAACTAATCCAACTAAAAGAAAAATCATATAACTGTTATTCGTTCCTGTTCCCAAGGCAAGGTAATATTTCATTTGTAAAACCGGAACGCTCGCGGAGGAGGCTGTTGCGGCGAGTGCCATAATTAACAGGAAAATCACGAGCTTTGAAAAGCCAAATTTTTTGTGCAAAAAAATCCATGCGAGAATACCCACTAATGTGAAAGCTGGTATCAGTATATTCCCCCAAAACATCAGGTGTACTGAAAATGGCAGGCGGGTATCAAAATAGTAATACATTTTAGATATGCCCGTGACCAGCATAATAATTAGAAATATACTAAATAAAACGGTAATAATCGGCATCCATTTACTTTTTTTAAAGTGTGGTTCATTCTTTTTATCCGCATTAAGCATATCAATGACCTTGATTTTCCGTATGGTACGAATGTTGAACAAGCCTATAAGAACAAAGCTAATCGTGAAGAACATTATCGTAAGAAGAACAGTATCGGGATAAAGCATCCATGAAAGCTGGAAAGGTTGTCCGTAAGCGGATAAAAGCATTGCTGTAATAAATTGAGAGCAGAATGTACCAAGGATAATACCCATTCCTAAAGCAACCAATCCCATTATTAAAGTTTCTAAGAAAAATAACGTAGCGGTGGTTTTTTGTTCCATTCCCATTACAGTCTGTATGGCAAATTCTTTTTGCTTACGCCGTATCATATAGTTGTTGACATATTTGATTAAGAAAAGCAACAAGAATGTAATGGCACAGATAGCTGCTTTCATCGCATCGCTTAATATATTCAAGTTATACTGAACTCCGATGCTGGGATGATAATAATTGCTGGAAATGGACAGAAACGAATAAAACATAGTTACACAAAGGGTCAAAGTAATAATATAAATCAGGTAGTCTTTAATAGATCTCTTTGCATTGCGGAGAATAAGTTTACCGTACATCGGATAAATCACCTCCCAGCAATGTCATTACATCGAGAATTTTTCCGAATAACTGTTTTCGGGACTGTTCTCCACGTATAATTTCCGTAAAAATATGACCGTCCTTTAAAAACAGAATCCGTTTTGCATAGCTTGCTGTGAAAGCATCGTGAGTAACCATAAGAATGGTTGCATCAAACTCTTGATTCATAGTCTGTATTGTAGTCAGAAGCATCTGTGCCGAGTGGCTATCCAGTGCTCCGGTAGGCTCGTCTGCCAATATCAGCTTCGGGCTGTTAATCATGGCTCGTGCACAGGCACAACGCTGTTTCTGACCTCCGGAAACCTGATAAGGAAACTTATCAAGTATCGGTACAATATCCAACTTTTCGGCCATTTTTTTCACACGAGGGTCAATTTCTTCCACCGGAACTTTGTTGATAGTTAAAGCCATTGCGATATTTTCACTAATGGTTAGAGTATCCAACAGATTGAAATCTTGAAAGATAAACCCAAGATTTTCCCTGCGAAAACGTGCAAGCTCCTTTTCCATAATTTCCGTAATATCCGCATTATCCAGAAAGATGTGTCCTGCACTGACTGTATCAATCGTTGAAATACAGTTAAGCAACGTTGTTTTTCCTGAACCGGATGCACCCATAATAGCGATAAATTCACCGTTTTGTACTTCAAAGCTAATGTCATCAATAGCTTTTGTAATATTCCCTTTGTTTCCATAGTATTTTTCAATATGTTCAATTTTTAAAATTTGTTTCATTTCGTCCACCTCACATTCATTCTAACGAATATAAAAATCTAACTGTATCTACTTTCCTTACGAAGTTCTTACAAAAATGTAAGAAGTGCAGAGGACTTACTCCTGCACTTTCACAAAATCCCCTTTTGGAAAATAGAGTTCTACGGAGGTTCCTTTTCCAATCTTAGATTTTACTGCAATATCAATACCAAGCTTTTCACAAAGGCGTTTGCATAAAAATAAGCCAATGCCAGTAGAACTTTTTCCGGTTCTTCCGTTTTTTCCGGTAAAACCTTTTTCATAAATACGAGGTAAGTCACTTTCAGAAATCCCAACGCCATTATCATTAAGGGATAGGATGATATTACCATGATTGGAATGTGCCTCAAATAAAATAATCGACTCTTTTTCACTATATTTGATTGCATTAGAAATGAGCTGATTCAAAATGAAGCCAATCCATTTTTCATCTGTGCAGACAGTATATTCACAGTTTTCTATTTGAACAGAAACATGATTTTGAAGAAACAACTGCTTGTTTCCTGCAATAGCGGAGTGTATCATTTCCGACAGCAGAACTTCTTTTATTAAATAATCTTTTTCCACATTTTCGCTTCTTGCATAATAAAGTGCCTGTTCCGTATAGTGGCTGACTTTTTCCAGTTCAGCCATTATCTTTCTGGTGCTATCGGACTTATTATTTTCGCAGATAAGGCTCATAGCCGAAATCGGTGTTTTGACATCATGTATCCATTGTTCAATATATTCTTTATACTCCTTACGCTCCCGTTTCGTCTCGGAAACCTGTTCCATCATTGATTTATTAGCAGTTTTCAGTATATGATAATAAATCCTATCCTCTGTAAACGCAGGGTAGTCCATTACTTCCGAAATCAAATATTTTTTATCTAAGTTATCAAGCTGTGAAAGAATATCTGCAAAGTATCGGTTGCGGAAATAGTAACGCACATTTATATAAATTGATACAATCAGAAACCATGCAAGAAGCAGAATCAGGATAATTCCCTTTTGTGTTTTTATAGCCAGTAAAAAAATCGTACAACCAAGCATTGATAAAATATGTGTAAGTATACAGGGTATCCGATCTATTAAATAGTGTTTATATTTCATATTAAATACCCCTGCCGATGTTTCGTCTGGATAAAATCCGTTATATCAATTTGCTTTAACTTTTCTCGAATTCTTGTAATATTTACGCTTAAAGCATTATCATCCACATAAAGCTGGCTATCCCAAAGATATTCAACCAGATCCGCACGGGGGACAATTTTCCCAGCGTTTTTAAAAAGAAAAGCCATGATTTTTAGTTCATTTTTCGTTAGCTCAACTTCCTTACCTTGATGTTCTATTTTGCTGCTCTCTAAGTGTAAAATTACATCTTGGTATGTCAAAGTTTCTGCATGTTCCGAGGCATAGGTGCGTTTTAACAGAGAAGCAATGCGAGCCAGTAAAATGGAGGTGTTATATGGCTTTGTAATAAAATCGTCGCCGCCCAGCATAATACTGTTTAGTTCATCCATATCCGTATTTCTACTTGTGACAAATATAATCGGTACGCTTGAAAATGTGCGTATTTGGGAGCAAATTTTAAAACCATCCTGCACAGGCAGGTTAATATCCAATAAAAGCAGGTGGGGACTATGCTTTTTCACATCAGAAGCCATATTTAAAAAATCGTTTAGTAAAGTGACTTCATAGCCGTTGCTTTGCAAAAGAACCGATAATTCTTCCTGAATTACCGAATCATCTTCAATTATCATAATCTGATACATGAAATTTATCACTTCCTTTTCGGTTTTGTTTCAATCTAGTGTCTAAAGGTTTTGGGGCATCTTTGGGAATAGCCCATGAACGACCAAAGCGCACAACGCCATCTATCCTGTTTTCTTCACAAAGTTTTTGTATTCTACGCTCTGAAATGGCCCATTTAATAGCAGCATCTCGAACCGAAATATAATCAATCATAATACCACCCCTTTTCCAAGTTTAAATTGATTATATACGAATATCCGAATAATATCAACTTGCTTATAGGCAGCGAGTTTTAGCGATTCCACTAACCGGCAAGCAGGGCAAGTGTATTGACACTTGCACATTTTTAAGATTTTCCCTGCGGTCAAATCCTAAAAATTGCTTGTTGGGGCAAGCCGCCCCAAACCCTGCGACTTCGGGCCAATTTGTCCCGAAGTCGGCGCTTAGCACCTCATGTTGCGTCATGTCATTATCGCTCCATTTCCTTATTTTTCTGCGCGTCCGTCAGGCCGAGCAGATGGTCAATATTGGTCTTTGCTACGATAAGCTCCTGCATTTCTTTTCTTGCCGTCCGGTATTCACTGTAGGCGGCTTTTTTCTTTGCCGTCAATGTTTGATACTCGGCTTTGAGCGTATCCATTTTGGGGAGCTTCGCCCCGGACAGTAACCGCCGGAACGTATCTTGTGCTGAACGATATAAGGCAATATCAGCCTCATGTTCTGAAAAATATTTTTTACTGTACCTTGCGGCCTTATAGTCCTCAAACACAGGCCGGGTTTTGGCGTAATCGACCACCGCCGCCTTTAACTCCGCATTGACATGAATAGCGGCTTCGGTGGATTTTATACTGTCGGAAAGAGCGTGAAAGCGGTCTGTAACCTCTGTTGTCTTTTTCTCTAACTGCTCATATTCCAGCAGGTTATTTTCCTGCAAATATTGAAGTGTTGCCGCCATCTGCTTTAGGTTGAAAATTTTTGCCCACCGCTCATAAGCCGGGCCTTTTCCTGCTTTCATGCGGGACTGAATATCCACAATCAGATTAACCTTGTGGGTAACTCCTGTGCGGTTCTCTGATAGGGAGGTTTTGCCTTCAATAACTGCCTGTATGTCCTCCTGACCGTAACCCTTGCCAAGTGTAGAAGCCCGAAGCCGGGTAAAGCGTTCTTGTCCCTCGGTGCGGAAGCTAATCACGCCGCCGCGCCCATGCTTTACCTCATAGCCAGCCGCCGCCATTGCCTGTAAAAATGCTTCCATATCCGGCGGTTTTTGGGTAAGGCAAATATCAATCTGTGCTTTCAACCGTTCTTGAAAAGTCAGCGGCCTATTGTTGCCTTGCCATTGCCCATAGTGTTTGTATTGGCCTTTGCTTTTCAGTTTTGGATTGGCGACTATACGATAAACCGTTTTCAAGACAAATCCGGTCAGAAAGCCGCCGGACAGCCCGCGCCGAACCAATAAAATCTCGAAATTTCCGGGTACAATCCAGTGAGGTTGAGTTGTAATAAATATGGCAATGCGGGTGTGGACGGTCTATGTGTGATACCACAAAAAAGGCGTGTCTGCCTTTCGTCCAGCGCATTGCAAGGTCATAGCTGATTTTGAGGGCTGTTTCTGCGGTTACTTCACCGGGCGGGAACGCCTGCCGGATTTGATAATATAGAACATCATTATCCTTTTTCTGTTCCCGGCCTGTGATAGCTTTATACTTTGCCTTAGAGAGTAAAAATTCAGCGTCAGCCGTGGCGGGGTCACATTCATAGGCGATAATCAAATCCCCATTGCGGGTCTTTTTCGGATTTTTACCATAGTCAAATCCATCCTTTAAGGTTTCTATGATTGTCTTTCCGCTCCCGATATGACGGGTCATAAAGCGGGTTGTTGCCATATGCAGCCTTCTTTCCTGCATAAAATAACTTCGGGCCAAGTTGACCCGAAGTATCTCGGTTATTCTGCCATCCTATTTTTTAGCTCATTATGAAATATCGAAGGGAGTAGTTAAGGCTGCGCAGCCTGTCAATCAGCCATTCTGCAATGGCAGGAATACCAAAGGGAGAAATCAGGAATGACAGGAACAGGAACACACCACAGCCAAGCTTTTCTCCGCTTATCAGCAGGGCGATACTGACAAGAACGCCTATCCCGGAAACAATCTCTAACAAGGTTGCGGCATAGCAAAACAGAAATGTAAATATGGGCGTTGCAATCGTAAGCACAACGACCAGCGGAGCGGCGATAATCTTAAATACAAACTTGATTAACTTCATAAAAAATCCCCTTTCATTGGTTGATTTTAACGTTTGGTTCTACCTATATTTTACCATTTTGGAAAGGGTGCAACAATGTTGTCGAGGCCACACCGACCTTGTCCTATGACTTCGGGACAAGTTGGCCCGAAGTCGTATATATAAAAAAGTGTCTTCGACACTTCAACTCCCCTCCCCCTCAATCTTGAGGGGATTTAGGGGGGTTTCTTTTTGCTACAAATCCTTCATAATAATCTTATGAGCAACATACTTCAGGATATATTTAAAGATAACTATGAAAGAATGATTTATACTTTACACCCTCGCAAGTCGGTCATTGAAAATGTTAAT